>Ga0081526_100140_pt1 | contig 50171 bp, 37 predicted proteins | sample HotLakmasection2_FD_70991 | JGI IMG/M metagenome (GOLD analysis project Ga0081526, IMG submission 70991) | Hypersaline microbial mat communities from Hot Lake, Washington, USA - Section #2 (SPADES assembly) (version 2) | ecosystem: Environmental > Aquatic > Non-marine Saline and Alkaline >... | reverse complement strand
GCGGCTTTAGAGATATTAAAATGCCTTTCGTTCAAGGAATAGTCGATGGGCCACCCATAAAGCACCGCTGGCCGTACTTGTGTTAGAAACTGCCGTTGCTGATAGCCCAACAACGGGTGATCGGCTAGTTCAAATTCGGCGGTAATTGCTTGGAAAGGAATACCAACCAGTTCACTTGCCCTGAAATAACGAGCTTCCAATAAGTGGGTCAAGAAGGGGGTCTGAAAATTGATCTGCCCAGCAAACAGCAGGTGATACAGGTATTCTGAGCGCAGTTCTAACCAGTCAGGATTTTTGTAATCATCCGCTGGTGAGCGATGCAGCGACCCCATTGACTCCGACAAGGCGGCAAAATGGGCAGCCAAACTGCCGTGAATGGTTGCCAAATCATCGCTGTCTAACGATTGCCGAAAGACATCTCGTGCGACATCATCCAATCGCCAGCGCTTGCCCAGCGGTTCCGCAAACGAGAGTTGCGTCAGCCAGCCATAGCAGTTTTGCCCTTCATCCACCGCGCTGGCAAAGTCGAGTCCCTGCTGTTCGGTCAAATGGCGAATCAGTTTGGCATCAAACCAGCGGCAACAGGCCGCCAGTTGCACCACCTGCTTTTGCGTGTCGTTGAGTCCCTGCAAGAGCAGGCGCACAATCTCTTGATTCCCCTGGGCAAAATCCAGCGTCCGCCCTTTTTCGCTCTGCTCCCGGATCCAGTTGAGGTAGTAGGGCAGTCCCCGCGTCACCCGACCGATATTTTCGACCTGGGTGTCATCGGTGATGCCAATTTGCGCCAGATAGGCTTGAGTCTGCTCGGGTGTAAATCGCTCAACCGTCAAATCCCTCACGACATTGCGGTCTTGATGGAGCTTGCGCCAGCCTTCCGTTTTCAACAGGCTATGTCGGCCCGCCACCACCAGCCGCACCGGCTGCGCTGACAGGTCGGTATTCCCCAGCAGCGTCCGCCACAGCCAAGCATCAATCACCCCTGGCGCTTTTTCATAGGTATCCAGCACCAAAATAATCGGTTGCTTGGCGGCCCGTTGACTTAGCCCCTGGGCAAACGCTTGAGTCAGTTGCGGTAGCGGCTCTAGCATCAGCCGTTGCAGCGCTTGATTACGCTTCGTCGCCTTGTGCTGCTGCAAAAGCTGCTGCAAGCTGTCCTTCAGCGACAATCCCGCCACCGCCGCATCCAGGCCTTTATCCACCAGTGTATTGGCGGTCTTTTTGCCCGCTTCCGACAGGGCAAATTCCCCAATGGCATCCACCCCCAACTTCAGCAGTTGCTTGACCTGCGTCACCTGTTCTGGGGTCGCCGCGCCCCACCCCGCCGCTGCCTGCGTCGAGAGTTGATGCACGGTCTCAAAGTACAGCTCATACTGCTCCCAAAACGGATCGCGGCTCCAGCTATCTTTGACGGCAATTTGCTCATACAGCTTCGCCATCAGCGGCATCGGCTCATCAATGCCTTCCGTCAGGCCAAACGACACCGTCGCAATCTGGGTCGTCCCGGCGTGGCTTTCTTGGGTTTTGCGCGTCAGGGTCGATTTGCCGACGCCGCCAATGCCCCAAGCGTTAAACACCGTGGGGCTATTCTGCGGAGACTTCAGGGCAGCCTCTAAAGCCGCGAGAAAATCTTCGGCTTCGGGACGCGAGACGTAAGGCTGCTGAGACATCGCATTTTAGACAAACTATGTCTCCACAATTCTAGCTGTGGGAGTAAATCGCGGCACTGACCTGTAACGGTTCATCGAGCTGGGTTCGACAGATTAAAAAGTCCTGATCGCCAATCAACAAAGTCAGGCACTGGTCGGATCATCAGTGTCACCAACATGACCGACATCACAAATACCACTCTCTTATCGACTCGCCCCATAGGCCAAAAACCGATTAATCGTTTCCAGGCGATGCTTCCAGGTAGTCAAGCGATATTCCCGCGTGGTAGCGGTCGATAGCGTCAACCCGGCACCAATGTTCCTTTGCAGCTCCCTCACCTGGGCCTGCACGGCGGCGACATCCGCATTCGGGTCATTTGCCAGGGCATTCAGGCTAGCTCCCACCGCATTCACATCCGCAACCCAGCGATCGGCCAGACGCGACTGCAACGTGATTTGCCCACTTGCCAAGAGCCAGTTCCACTCTTGTTGCAGGGCTTGATAGCGATCGGCGGCAGCGGCATAGGGAGCTTGCTGCGGTACCAGCCGATCGTGTTGGCCTTGGGTCGTATTGAGGATTGACTGAATGCGGTTGTCGAGATTGTCAGTGGCAAAGAGAGCATAGCCAGCAGCGGGCATATCCCGGAGGGTCTGCAGTTGATCAACCATCACAGGAATCGGCATACTCAACAGGCGCATACCGGGAATGATCAGCGTCGAGTCATAGCTCTGATCGACGACCCAGGGCGTGATTAATTCCGAGAACCGATTGGCATCTTGGGCATAGCTCATCAGCACGATCCAATCCACCAGACCTTCCTCCGCCCAGGTGTTCCAATCCTGCTGAATTTTGAGCAGGCGCTCGTCCTCGGGCATGGCAAAGACGGCGGCGGAGAGGGTGATGTCGGGGCGTTTGCGGCGTACCAGTGCCGACGTTTCCGCCACAAAACTGGTCACCTGCTCGATACGAAAGTCATTCCAGGCTGCCCAAAGGGCCAGTTGGCGATCGCGCTCAGCTCGGGGCAACCACGGATCGACCAGGGGCGTTAGATTGATGGGATCAACGCCGGTTTGCCGCTGAAACTGCCGCCGCGCCGCGAAGCCATACCCATAGGTCCGCAATTCCGACGGATCTTGAAAGGGATAGCGGATGTAGTCGAGCTGCAACCCATCCACGTCGTACTCGCTGATCATTTCGTCCGCCAGGCGCAGTAGATACTCCCGCACCGCTGGATTCGCTGGGTCATAAAACGGTTTGGTCTGGCCCAGGGGAATCGGGCTGCCAGCTTGGTCATAACCCACCCAATCAGGATGCGCCGCCAGCGATGGCCCTAAAAACTCATCCGATTTCGCCAAAATGGCATTGTGGCGCAGGTTGCCAGCGGCAAACACCCACATCCAGGCGTGCAGCTCCATGTTGCGCTCGTGGGCCAGTTCCACGGCATCCGCCAGCGGATTCCAGCCCTGCGTCAGGGGATTTTGCTGCGGAGCCACCCGACTCGGATAAATGGGGAATCCGGCATTCACCGTCTCTAAAAAAACCGTGTTGATACCAGCAGCTTGCATATTGTCAAAGAGACGCGCTAACCCCTGACGGGAACCGGCCCGGACGATGCTGCCGCGATCGAGCCACATGGCCCGAATTTCCGTTTGGGCAAAGGGGCGATCGAGGGGAAAGTCCGCCCACAGTCCATCTCGGACTGCTAGCCAACGCTGTCGCGCCTCTCCATAGGCTTCAGCTTCCAGCAATTGAGGCCAGTCTTGGCTGAGCTGCCGAGCGGCATCGAGAGCAGGGTTCGTGACCGCTGCCAGGTCAGCACTAGCCACCAAAGTTTTGTCTTCAGCGATCGCGGCAACCGGCTCACTGGCCTCTGGCAGGCGCACCTCCACCGGTTGGCTGGCGGCGTTGGCGGCAAACAACGCACTCTCATACCGGCCCACCAGACTGTCCAATTCTTTTTGCATGCGCAGGCCAAAGAAATAGGAGATGGGGGCATCGCCAGGGCGCACGAGCAAGCCGGGCGGCGCAATCTGATCAGCAGGGTCGCTCGAAGTGCCTTGCAAATCACGCGACGGAAAATCGGGGAGGGCGGCGGGATCGAGGTCTTGGGGAATGCCTAAGCGCGTGCGGTCTTGGGCGATCGCGCGGTCAGCCCAAGGAGCCATCACCGAATTAGACTGCGGGGTTTCTGGAGGAGTCACAGTGCCCCAAACCGGGGCGACACTGACCGTGAGCCAACTCAGCACCAAGCCCGACAGGCACCACAATCCAAACTTTGTCAACTTATGCATACAGCAAAACGCCTCGATCCCCACAACACCGTTAATCCATCTGTCTTGAGACAGATTTTTCGCAATCTGCTCTCATTAAACCGTCGACCCGCGCCATTGCACGAAAAATCTCTCAATATGTTTGCTGTCTCTCTTTACAACTCTCTGGGGAGCATTCCCCAGAAGTTTGGAAAGATCCCACAGAATTAGTCAATATTACTGATAAGCCAGCCCCCGCACTCAACAAAATGGTTTAAATCGCGGAAGCATGGCCGATGTCAGGACTAAATCTCAGCCTTGGGCTGGTGTTAATTACCCTTCGTATCGCGGCTCTCTACTCACGAGTGCAAAGCATTACACTCATTACTCAGGTGTTTTTTGAGCGATCGCCGCATAATAGCTGACAAGCCAAACATCTGTTCGGGATCTACGCTTTAGGGATGAGAATCGTTTAACATCCAATTGCCGCGAAGATATAGAGCTGACTGGACAAGGGACAGCCGAGACGGCTATCCCAACTGATTGAATTTCCATTCCTTAGTGAAGGTTTACCCGGCACTGCTCAGGTCCCCCGATCGCTGTTCCTCACTCCGAAATTGCCGCAATGTCATTGCCGCCTTCCCGACCGCATCCACCCGCATCCGCTCAGCCCCAGTCACAGTTTCTCTTGCCGCCCGCGTCACCGCCCGCCGTCAAACGCACCGCTGGCAGCTATTTTCACTACGCCCTGTGGAAAACCCTGATGCAGCAGGCCGCCCGCCATCGCTACTGGCTCAAGGGGGGAGCGATCGCTTATGGCATTACCGGTTGCTTGCTGATCAGCAGCTTTATGGGGGTCGCGGCGGCCAGTTTGTGGCCGGCGATCGCCCAGGTACTCATCGACAGCCTGCAGCGCTGGCTCCCCGACCTGACCGCTCCCATCTCAGCGGTCGTTACACAAATGCGTACCGATTGGCGCTTAGATCATCGCTGGTGGCTGTTTTTGGGCAGCACTACCCTCAGCCTGGCACTCTGGCTCAAAGTAGTCGGATTAACCCAGCAAATTATTCGCTCCGATGGCGATCTGGCCTCCCATCTGATACCCACGTTGCGGCAGCGCTTGATCACGGCGCTGGTCGCAGTCATCACGGCGGCGCTTACCCTGCTGGCGACGGGGGTGGTGCTGCTGACCTTGCCAGCGGGCCTGCAATCTGGGGCCGCAGTTAGCATCCTGGGATTGCTGCGGTATCTCCTGGCCCAAGGACTGCGGTGGAGTCTGGCCGCTTCCACGATCGCCCTCTGTTATGGCCTGCTCTACCGCAGCAGCCAAAAATCCTCCGCCCGTACCCTGCCGGTACTGCCCGGCACCGTGTTTGCCACCTTGCTCTGGCTGCTGGTCAGTATTTTCCTCAAGCGGCATCTCAATACCCTGGCTAACCATCACTGGCTGTTCAGCACTGGCAGCACCCTGACCCTGGGACTGCTGGGGCTGTATGGGTGTACGCTAGGCCTCCTACTCGGGGGACAATACAACAAACTCGTCAATCGCTATTTTCCGACCGTGCGATCGCGCTCAGTTCATCCCCCACAACCGCCCCCGTCCTTTGACTCATTCACCATTCAGAAGCGCCGATATCGGTGAAGGAGTGGGAGGGTGGATGGGTATGAGGGTGGATGGGTGTAAGGGTGCTGGGTATCGGGTGCTAAGGACTGGATGCGAGATCTATCCTCGCTTTCTGCCTGGCTAATAACCGCTTTTCAGCGCCCGCTCGACTTCCCGCTTCTCTTGCTTACGCTTCAGCGAATCCCGCTTATCGTGCAGTTTCTTACCCTTAGCCAGGGCGATCGTCACCTTGATCCAGCCGCGCGTCACATAGATCTTCAACGGTACCAGGGTCAGTCCTTTTTGCTCGACCTTGCCGATCAGTTTGCGAATCTCGCCCTTGTGGAGCAGCAGTTTGCGGGTGCGGCGCGGGTCATGGTTGTACTGCTGAATGGTGGTGCTATGGGGCGAAATGTGGACATTCTGCAGCCACAATTCGCCCTCTCTTAACTGGGCAAAGCCGTCCCTCAGGTTCGCCTTACCCGCCCGGATGGACTTCACCTCCGTGCCTTTCAGTTCAATCCCCGCCTCAAACGTTTCCAATATTTCGTATTGGTGCCGGGCCTGGCGATTGTCGCTCAAAATTTTGTAGCCGTTACTCGAATCCGCCATATCCCTCGCTTATTCCACCACAATGCACCACTCGTGCAATTCATACTCCACGCACCCATGTTGAATTAGAGGATCGGCCTGAACGATCGCTGCCGCTTCATCAAGCGAATCCGCCTGAAACATCAACATCCCGCCGCCGCGCTCTTTCCAGTAACCGGTACGGGCCTGAGCGCCCTGGGCAATCAGCGCTTTGACATAAGCCACATGGTCTGGCACATATTTGTCAAATTCCGCCTTCTGAATGATTCCTCGTTCAATTTTGACGAACCAGGGCATAACAGTATCCGCCATCTACAGACGTTTGCGAAATTCAGTAGCCTGAGATCATGAGATCAGTCGCTGGATGCGTCAAGCATAGGTCAGCCAGGCTCTGATGCCGCTCGCTTTATTAGCATACTGATCTGGGCCGAGGCATTTGACAGATCGTAACGGAATTCCATATCAGCCGGGGCCGTTTCCCCACCTAGTTTGCGCTCATCCCCTAATTTGATGAATACTGCCCCGATCGCTGCCCCCCCTTCGGCACACAGTCGATACTTCATCGCCCTGCTCCCGCCGCCCGCAATTCAAGCAGAGGCGACTGCCCTCAAAGCGTATTTTCGGGAGCACTACCATAGCCAAGCAGCCCTCAAGTCGCCACCTCACATTACCTTACAGGCACCGTTTGCTTGGCCGGATGGCGATCGCGATCGTCTGTTCTCTACCCTCGCCAACTTTCGCCCTACCGTGACCCAAGTGCCGATCACGCTGTCGGGCTTCGGAGCCTTTCCACCGCGCGTCATTTTTCTGGCGGTGGAGCCCACGGCAGAACTAATGCAGTTGCAGACCGAGTTGAGTCACTATCTGGCGGAGCATTTGGGAATTGTGGATCTGCGATCGCGCGATCGGCCTTTCCACCCCCATCTCACGGTGGCGTTTCGCGACCTAAAACCCGCCGCCTTTCGCCGAGCCTGGCCCGAATTTGCCCACAAGCCCGCTAAATATACCTTCACGGCCTCAAGGTTCACTCTGCTGCGACATACGGGCCGAGAGTGGAGCTGCCTCCAAGACCTGCCGTTGCAATGATTCTTAAACTTAGCGGCGACTATTGTTTCTGCTGGCAAAATTTTCCTCTTTCCCAAAACCCTACCAGCAAGCACCTTGTGCCCCTCAACTGACAGCGCGGCCATTTTGGGCGGGAAACCCACCTCACAATTTCGTAATAGAACGTTGATATAGCCCAAAACAGTAACTTATAATACAGACGTAAAGGATAAATCGTTCATCCTCTTGGTCTCTTCAGTGAAGAGATGAGGACGGAAGTAGGGGACACCGGACTCCGAAGGAACGCGCCGACAATACATTCCGGACAAATGGAACTGTATGGAGGCGAACCATGAAACTTACTTATCGCGGCGTGCAATACGACTACACCCCACCAGTTGTGGAGATGAACAACACGGCTGAAGCTGGCAAATACCGTGGCGTTGATATCCGATTTCGCTCGACGAAAAAGCATCCCGTCCAGCAACCGACTCTCGACCTCATCTATCGCGGTGCGGCCTATCGCACTGGCGCAACGGTAGCTGACGCCGCCCCGGTGGCCACGACTGTAGCCCCGATAGCTGATGCGCCAGCCGCTTTGGCCGACCTGGAACTCAAGGCTCGGACTTTGCTGATGGGTCACAACCGCAACGTCAAGCGGCGTCAGCAAGCTATGTTGACCCGTCTAGCATCAGATGTCGGCTTTGCAGAAGGGGAAGTGGGTAACTACTGGAACCGCATCCAGGGCAAAGTGCATCCGAGCTTCTGGGCGACTTACGATCGCGGCGGTTCATCTGCGAGCTAGGAGTCTTGCTCCTGAGCTTCAGCGCGCAATGTAAATGAGTAAAAGGGGGCGATCGCCCCCTTTTTTTTATCCGCAAAATCAATCCGCTCAGGGGACGGTTCCCTTCCTATCGGAGCAATCGATGCAGTCGGGTTGAAACCGAGGGAACCGTCCCCTCCGGCCAACTTTTTCACCGTTCGGAGCGTTGCGCCAGGGGCATGGGCGATCGCGCTAAAAAATCTGCCGCTACGCTGCCGCTAAAACGCGGACGCGGGCAAATTTGAGGCCGGTGACGCCCTGTAGCGGTTCTACGGTGCCCTGCTCCAGGTCGGTGCCGACCCAGCCTTCGCGCTGTAGGTAGCGCAGATAGCCCTGGTATTCCTTCCACTCTTCCTCGGTGGAATACACCAGGGTCAGGCAGCCCGGTTGCGTGATGCGATCGTGGGTCTTGGCATCGAGGGCTTTGTCGATGCGCTTCTTGACGATTTCGTAGCGGGTGTCGCGGGTGCCCCGCACATCAAACAGCCGCTCGGTATTTTCATCATGGGTGATATCCACGGTGCAGTCTTGCACCAAAACCAGATGGGTAATTTCCATCTCGGTCGCTTGCTCCGCCTTCAGCCGAAAGCCGGTGCGGGCACAGTCGCAAACGGCCCGGAGTTGCTCGTACCGCAGGCTACGCAGGTGGAAGGGCGAAAACTGAGCATCGATCGCACTCCCCGCATAAATCATGTGGTCGATGCCGTCGGTAGATTCGATATCGCAGTAGTGGGGCGTCACCTGCTGCATGGTGCGCTGCCACCGTTGCCAGGTTTCTCGCAGCGATAGATTAATGGTTTGCACCGTTTGGTCATAAACCGATCGCGCTGTGTAAATACAGCCATGCTCGTCATCTTTCGCCGCTATATAGGCAGCGATGGCCTGGGCCACCCCATCGCCACAGGTTTTAAAAAAGTCAAAGTGAGCTTCCAGATTTTCTTGGAGATAGCGGAGTAGCGTGATTTCCGCATCGACGGTCACCCCTTGCTGGAGCTGCTCAATCTTGTCCAGCAAATCATCGCGAAGCTGGCAGGCAAAGGCCGTGTTGATGGTCTGGCAAACGGCGTTGGCGATCGCCAACGCCAGGCGAAACTGGGCCAGCAAATCTTGCTGAATGGCCCGATTGCGCTCATTCGAAGAGCCCCGAATGTCAGAAATGCCATAGAGCGGATAGACATCGTTGAAGGTGATCGGCGCAGGCGGCAGTCCCAAACTGCGACGTTCGGCTTCCTCTTCGAAGCGCCAGCGCACCGACTCATGGATATGGGTGAAGCGTTCATTCACACTCTGCCGCATGGCAATGGTGAGGGCCGGAGCCAGGGTTTTCGCGTTGTACTCATCAATGGCGTCAAAGGCATCGGGTTGGTCGCTAATCAGCCCCACCACCCCCAACAATTGAGGGGCGTCTTGCAGGCGGGCCGATTTTACCACCAGGGGCAAAATCAGGAGGGACTGCGCGCCCCGTGCCTGCAAGAGATGCTCACAGGCCGAGAGGCAGGGGGTATGGAGGTCTTGGAAGTTAAGGATGCGGCCCTGCGCTGCCGCCTGAAATAGTGCCGACTGATGCAGGGACTCGGCCGGCAGGGGGTGGGTGGTCCAGCTCGGTTTATCCAAATCTAAATACAGGGCCGCATTGCCCCCTTCCGCCGTCAAAATCAGGCTATCGGTCGCGCGAAACAGCCGTCTGAGCAGCGTATTAGCTTGGACAAACCGTTGGGGTTGCAAAATCGATTCGCGATCGAGCAGCAGATGGATCAGCCGTTGGATGATTTCGCGATCGCTCACATCCATCCCTTCTAACAACACAATGCCACTCGCCTGGTAGGTCTGGGGATTGAGCAGTTGCAGCACCGTTTGCAGCGGCGAGTGGGGATCATTGAGCTGTCGTAAGATATCTACCGTGTCGGGTGGGGTGAGCCAGCATTGGTCCAGGGCGGCCCGCACTGCTGGGTCCAGGGACTCCAACTGCAGGCGATCGCTGCTCACAGTAAATTCGATAAACCGGGCGCGATCGCCATCCAGGGGCTTTACCGACAAAATCAAGGATTCGTGCAGCCAGCGAGAGGGTAACAAGTCATCGCGCTGATACCGCTCGGTCAAAATGGCGTGCAAAATATGGCGGCGAATCCGCTCGCGCACCCGCAACTGATCATCGGGCGAGAGTCGCTGGAGCACGCCATCCCCCAGGGTGGGCGGAATATTCGTCATGCCCACTAAGCGGCGAAAGCGATCGCTCGTCCACTCAATGCGATGACTAGCGATGTCAACCGCCGCCACTAACAAGCGACTGTGACGCTCGAGCACCGACCACCAACTGGGCACCGCTGGTTGACGGACGGTGGGAGTATCGGCGTTGGCGGTAAAAAATTGCCCATCGGCCATGGGGGTGTCCTCTCGATTTGATTCAGGGGCCGCTGACGCTGACGGGCGATCGTCCGACGAATAACCCTCGAATTGCTCAAATTGACGATTTAAGTGAACACCCTGATGCACCTTGACCTCTTTGCCAGTTGGCTAACCCACGTCGTTTTCTTCATGCGCCTGGTGCGCTTTTACAGAAACCTGTCCTTGTACTGAGCAGTAGCCAACAGCGACAACCCTTTACAATAGAGACTCTGAAAAACGATGTTGAAAGGGGTAAAGATAAAACTAGTTTGCCTCACTTTGACATTCTTTTCCGCTAACCTGCAGCAACTTTAACTATGTTTGAAGCCCTCTCCGAACGGTTTGAATCGGCCTGGAAAAAGCTCCGAGGCCAGGACAAAATCAGCGAAGCCAATATCCAAGAAGCACTCAAAGATGTGCGTCGGGCCTTGTTAGAGGCAGATGTCAACCTGCAGGTGGTGAAAGCTTTTGTTGCCGAAGTGCGAGAACAAGCTCTGGGCGCAGAGGTGGTTTCGGGCATTAATCCGGGGCAACAGTTCATCAAAATCGTCAGCGATGAACTGACCAAACTGATGGGCGAAACCAATGCGCCCCTAGCCCACGCTGACTCCCCCCCCACCGTCATTTTGATGGCCGGCTTGCAGGGTACGGGTAAAACCACCGCAACCGCTAAACTGGCACTGCATCTGCGCAAACAGTCGCGATCAACCCTGATGGTGGCGACGGACGTGTATCGTCCCGCTGCCGTTGACCAGCTGGTCACCCTCGGTCAGCAAATTGATGTCCCCGTCTTTGAGCTGGGGACGGATGCCGACCCCGTTGAGATTGCCCGTCAGGGCGTAGCTAAGGCGAAGGCCGAAGGCGTCGACACCGTGATCGTCGATACGGCGGGACGCTTGCAAATCGACCCCAAAATGATGGCCGAACTCGCCCAAATCAAGGCCGCCATTCAGCCGGATGAGGTGTTGCTGGTGGTCGACGCCATGACGGGGCAAGAGGCCGCGACCCTGACCCGCACCTTTCACGATGAAATTGGCGTGACCGGAGCCATTCTGACCAAAATGGACGGCGACACCCGAGGCGGAGCCGCGCTGTCGGTGCGGCAGGTTTCCGGGCAGCCGATTAAGTTTGTTGGCGTTGGCGAAAAAGTGGAGGCGCTGCAGCCCTTCTACCCCGATCGCATGGCCTCCCGCATTCTCGGCATGGGTGACGTGCTCACTCTGGTAGAAAAAGCCCAGGAAGCGGTTGACATCGCCGACGCAGAAAAACTTCAGACCAAGATTTTGGAAGCGAAGTTCGACTTCGACGACTTCCTCAAACAAACCCGCCTGATGAAAAACATGGGCTCCCTGGGCGGCATCATGAAGATGATTCCGGGGATGGCGGGTAAAATTTCCGACGACCAGTTGCAGCAGGGCGAGACGCAACTGCGGCGGGTCGAGGCCATGATCAATTCCATGACCAAGGAGGAGCGCAAAAATCCGGAACTGCTCTCCGGTTCCCCCAGTCGACGGCGGCGCATCGCCCGTGGGGCTGGTTATCAGGATAAAGAAGTGAGCAAGCTGGTCAGCGACTTCCAGAAAATGCGCACCATGATGCAGCAAATGGGGGCGGGCGGACTAGGGGGCGGCTTCCCTGGCATGGGCGGCGGCTTTCCTGGCATGGGCGGCGGCTTCCCCGGTATGGGCGGCGGTATGCCCGGCATGGGTGGGGGCGCGCAACCTGGCTTTCGCGGGTATCCCGGCATGGGCGGCGGCGGCAAGAAGAAAAAGAAAAACAAGAAGAAGAAAGGGTTTGGCGAGTTGTAGGCGGTGAGCACGGACGATCGCAGCCACGACGGCATCCTCATCGTCGGCGCGGGTCCGGCGGGGGTGGTGATCGCTTATCTACTGGCGGCACGGGGCCTTCCCGTCACCCTGCTCGACCAGGAACCCGAGTTCGATCGCGTGTTTCGTGGCGAGGGGTTGATGCCCGCCGGCGTGCAGGCACTGCGGGACATGGGCCTGGGCGACTGTCTGGCTCGCATTCCCACCCGGCCGCTAGATGCCTGGGATTTTTACGTCGAGGGGCGACGGCGGATGCGCGTAGTCGAACCGGGATCACCCTCGGGACCGCCGCCGACCCACATCATTCACCCATCTGCTTTGCTAGCGGCGATCGCCGAACAGGCCCAAGCCTACGACACCTTTCAGTTTTATCCCGGTTGGCGCGTGCGCGACCTAACCCGTCGAGATGGTCAAATTTGCGGCGTCCAGGCCGAACGCGCCGGACAGACTCGCGAGTTCATCGGCAGTTTGGTGATGGCCGCCGATGGCCGCTACTCCCGCCTCCGTAAGCTAGCCGGTTTATCCCTGACCAAAGCCGCGACCCAATTCGACGTGCTCTGGTTCAAACTACCCGCCCCCGCTGCCATGCTCTGCGAAACGGCCTTCTCCGTTTACCTACAACGGCAGCGCCAGTTTGCGGTGTATCCCTCTTGGGACGAACGCCTGCAAATTGGCTGGATTATCGAGAAAGGCCAGGCCCAGCAAAGGGGCGATCGCGATTGGCCCGAAGAATTTGCCCAGGCCGCCCCACCCGCCCTCGCCGATCACTTTCGCCGCCATCGCGACGATTTAGTGGGTCCCATTTTTCTGGATGTGATTGTCGGCTATGCCCCCCAGTGGTCCGCACCGGGGCTGCTGCTGCTGGGCGATGCCGCCCACCCCATGGCCCCCAACCGGGCTCAGGGCATCAACATGGCCTTTCGCGACGCGATTGCGATCGCTAACCATCTCGTTCCCTGGTGGCAACAAGGACACCCCGCCACCACCCTGCCCAGCATCCTCGCCACCATCCAGGCCGAGCGCCAACCCGAAATCACCACCGCCCAGCATCTCCAACTCGAAGAGTGGGACAGAATTGCCCTAATCACGTCCTCGCCTCTAGTCTATGGACCTTTTCAGGCGATCGCTGCGGCCCTGGGGCGGCTCGGCCTTACCGAACAAGCCTGGCTCCACCACCAACGGAGACTGCGGCATGGCGTGGCAGCGGTGAGTCTGAACGTTTAGCCATGCAGAAGTCCCTACGCTGCTCTACCTCAAAACCATTCAGACAGGCTTTGCCAACGCACCCAATACCCGATACCCAGCCCCCTTCACCCACTTCACCGCCCCCACTCCCTGCCACCCTCACCCCCTTCTCCCCATACCCACCCAATTCCCAAACATTCCAACATCCTTGAGATGAGCTGCCCAGTTGGCGTTAAAGTGAATGAAAAGCAATGCTGTCAAGGTCGGGCGATGAGTGAAGAGATTACCGGAAAAGTGCTGCTGGTGGATGACGAAGCCGGTTTGCGAGAAGCTGTACAAACCTATTTGGAAGACAGCGGCTTTACCGTCGAGGTCGCCAGTAATGCCACCGAAGGCTGGGAGAAACTTCAGCTCTCCACTCCTGATGTGCTCATTTCTGACATCATGATGCCGCAAGTTGACGGCTACGAATTTTTGCAGCAGGTACGCGAAGATCCGCGCTACAAATCCCTGCCAGTCGTCTTTTTGACGGCTCGGGGCATGACCAGCGATCGCATTCAGGGCTACAGCGCCGGGGTGGATGCCTATTTGCCCAAACCGTTTGACCCCGAAGAGCTGGTGGCGATCGTGACTAACCTAATCGAGCGGCAAGAAGCCCGTATCCCCGAAGGCGGCACGCCCCCCGATATTGCGGCAATGGCCAAACAAATTGAAGAAATCAAAGCGCTGTTGACGCAGAAGGGGAACATTGCCAAGACTCCATCACCAATCCGCATCGACTTTACCCCCCGAGAGCAAGATGTGCTCAACCGCGTTGCCGAAGGATTGATGAACAAAGAAATCGCCAGCCGTCTGGATACCAGCGTGCGCAACGTGGAAAAGTATGTCAGCCGCCTCTTTAGCAAAACCGGCACCAACAGCCGCACAGAGTTGGTGCGTTACGCCCTAGAGCATGGCCTCGTGACGGACGACGAGTGAAGGAGAACAGGCTGGGCACCCATAAAACCAGGGTTCCTAGTGAGCGACGGCACTAAAGCCCGCAGGAAATTTCCAGAAAGCCCCAGAAAGCTGCTAATGTGGAGATTCGCTTTTATCTGCCGTTTATGGCAGTGGGGAATTGAGGATTAGCAGCGATCGCTGAGTTAGCGGGCAGGCGTGAGTCGGTTTCAAGACTCAATGTTGGCGCGAGTTACACTTCGCGATTTGTTACATTACGTTAATTGCGCTACTATTGAATCTTACTGGGTGCATTCTGGTCTGCACCTACCTCCCACTGGTTATCGGGAGCTTTTAGCAACACACCGCCTAGACTAGGCCCAAGTTCGTTTTGGGGTAGGCGCTTACCGGAATTACACACTGTATGTCTTTTGAATCTTTAGGCTTGTCTGACAAGCTGCTGCGGGCGATCGCGAATGAAGGGTATGAAACCCCTACTCCTATTCAGGCTAAAGCGATCCCTGCGGTTCTCGCAGGTCATGATGTGCTTGCGAGTGCTCAAACAGGAACTGGCAAAACGGCCAGCTTTACGTTGCCGATTTTGCATCGCTTAAGCGAAATGGGGAACACTCGCGATCGCGGTATCCGTGCGCTAGTGTTAACCCCCACGCGAGAACTCGCGGCGCAGGTGGAAAACAGCATTAAAACCTACGGCAAGTATGTGCCCCTGCGCATTGCTTCAATCTATGGTGGCACTCGCATGGGGCCACAAATTTCCCGATTACGGAAAGGGGTCGACGTCCTGGTGGCCACCCCAGGCCGCCTGCTGGATCACCTGGGTCAAGGTACGGTCGATTTGTCTGCGGTCGATACTCTCGTGCTGGATGAGGCCGATCGCATGCTCGATATGGGCTTCATTCACGACATTCGCAAGGTGATTGAGCATACTGCCAGCGATCGGCAGACTCTTCTCTTCTCAGCCACCTTTTCTCGGCAGATCCGCAAGCTGGCCGATGATCTGCTCAAGTCACCGGAAGTGGTTGAGGTTGCCCGTTCCAACGCGGTCGCCGAAAATGTCACGCAGGTGGTGCACCCGGTTGATCGACATCGCAAGCGGGAACTGCTATCTCACATGATCGGTTCTAAAGACTGGCGGCGGGTTCTGGTGTTTACCCGCACCAAGCATGGAGCCAACCGCTTGGCAGAACAACTCAAAAGTGACGGTCTGTCTTCCGATACCATTCACGGCAACAAGAGTCAGGGTGCTCGTGCCAAGGCGCTTGAGTCCTTTAAGCGGGGCAAAGTGAGGGTGTTGGTGGCGACGGATGTGGCGGCCCGCGGTCTAGATATCGACGAACTGCCCCATGTCGTCAACTTTGATCTGCCGAACGTGGCCGAAGACTATGTGCATCGCATTGGCCGTACTGGTCGGGCGGGCAATGAGGGCGACGCAATTTCTTTGGTATGTGTCGACGAGCATTATCTGTTGCGCAACATCGAACGTTTGCTGAAACAGAACATTCCATCGACGATCGTGCCGGGGTATGAGCCTGATCCCACCATTGAGCCACAACCCATTCCAGGGGCTAAGCGTCCCTCCAATGGGGGCGGGCGCAACAAGAGTTATTCCGCTCGTGGCAACCAGTCACGACGCTCTCGTAATCCTAACCAAGAACGCCCTTCCAGCCCTCAGCGCGATCGCAAGCCATCCCCTGCTTCATCGCTGAAAAAAAGAGTGAGCTCGGCTAATTCAAGTCGTTAGGAGTACTCCATGAAAATAACTATCCATTTGCCGTGACCCTCCGCCCTCACCCCTGCCCCTTTCCCTGGGGGAGAGGGGTTCTGAATCCCCCAACGCCTTCTCTCTAGGGGAGAAGGCGTTGGGGATGAGGGCCTAGCTTGGATATTTTATTAGTTGGACTACTCTAGGAAGCTTAACGACTAAAGCAGCAGACGTTTGATCAACAAACTTTTCTGACCTTTGGCAAAAACCGTGCCGCGATCACTCCGATCGCGGCACGGTTTTTTATATTCTCCTCAAGGGCCAGTGATGTGGGTTGATTCAAATCGAACTCACGCTGGTCGATGCCAATTTCTCAGGTACACAAAGCTGTGCCCAGTTTCCCTTCACAAAACGCTTTTTCATCGGCGCTGAGGTCTGCCATTTCTACATCGCGACGTAGCACGATGCCGTTATGCCCGGTTAAGAAGCGGGGTAACTCACCGTACTCGATTAAGTCCATGGTTTGGATGTCGTAAGTGGTGTAGCGGGTCAGTTCGCCATCGGGGGCATCGAAGTCAACATCGAGTACGGTGACCGCTTTCCAAGAGGGGCGATCGCTGTCGATCAAGGGGCGGGGACCAGAGCCGATAATGCCCATATGCAGGAGTTGTAGATCGCCGCGATGCCCTGGATAGTAGGCGTGTTGATGGCCACTGATATAAGTGTGGACATTATAGTTTTCTAGCATGGCCCGCAGCTGATCGGCGTTATCCATAACTTCGCCCGGTTGGTCGCGACCGACGGCCACCGCGTACAACGGTAGGTGCCCCAGCAAAACCCGCATCCGGGCACTTTGAGCCGCTTCACTCGCGAGGGCTTGCTCTACCCAGGCCAGCTTGTCCGCAGGCATCCGACTGGTGGAGCCATCCCAGGACAAGAAAAAGACATCGTTTTGGCGGAAGGTGTAATAGAAGGGGTATTCGGAGCGATCGATAAATTCCACACCAGGATCATGCTGCGGCTCCTGCCAATATGCGGAAGCCAGATCGCGCTCTTGCTGGAAGAGGGGTTGGTCGTTCATCCCGAGTGCCCCCGAGGCGTCGTGATTGCCCATTGTAAAGCCGTAGGGCAATCCGGCTTCGCGCAAGGGAGCGGCCACATGCTCATCAAATGCGGCCCACATTGCCTGGATTTGGTCTGGGGCAAGGGAGCGATCTTGGCCTGCCACCATATCCCCGCTACACAGCACCAGGTCGGGATTCCAAAAGGGCATCAGCGCAATGGTTTGGTCGATTTCGGGGTCGTAGTCGGTGGAGCCATACGCCCCGTTGAGATCACTGATGACCACCATCCGCAGGTCGCCCCGAGGCGGATTGACCGGCTCTTGGCCTAAACTGGCGAGCAGTTCCTGGGTAGCGGGGGGCAGTTCGGCAGGGGGCATGGTCGCTTCAGGGCTCACCGTCGCTGAGGTGTCAACAGAGTTCGCCACTGGCTCTGCGGGAGCGGCAGACGGGCTGGGAGCCTCTGTAGCCACTTGGGTGCAGGCAATCACGATGCTGCTGACGAGTCCCAACGCCAAGCCAGACAAAAAACGCTGCCAATTCATAGGCCCTCACGATCCAAGAAATGATCTACGGCCCATACTTTACCCCAACATTTGACCAGTGAGTGGGGGCGATCGCAATCTCCTCGATGGGCTGAAATTTCCCCGGTGGAGGCGATCGCTGCCCACTCACCTTTGACTTAAGAATGCTGAAACGGAAGACAATTGCCAATACTTCTCATAAATAATTCTTAGAAAATACGTAGATGCCCAATTCGGGGGAATGAAACTAGAGAAAAGCAACCAAAGATACAAAAGATTCGCTGCCTTTTATCAATCCTTAATTGAAGTGATTTAGACACATCAGATTTTAGAACGGATGTGAAGTTGAGGTGTGAAGCAGGGGAAAGGGCAAGGCGAAATTGATTACGGCAAGGGCTGCCAGCAGCAAGCCATAGACTCATTGCCAGCAATCCGGTTTTCCAAAGACTGACCGAGATGACTTGCCCCATTGATGGCTATCTCTTGATATCGCCCCATCCATAGCCATATTAAACGGTCACAACTTTCATTTTTTTAGACTTTACGCTAGGAGAAAACGCAATGACTCAGCCTCGATTTACTCGGATTTCTCGCCGTCAGATGGTTCGCGGTTTGATGGCGACTACTGCATTTGGTGTGGTCACTAAGTTTGGCACTGCTTGTAGCCCAGCGACGGAAGGAGATGCCGCTACTGATGGAGCAGCCGGTAGCAACGCTGGGATTGAAGAGCTGGTCGTCGGCTTTATCTACGTGGGTCCCAAAGATGACTTTGGTTATAACCAGGCCCATGCCGAGGGCGCTGCTGCCATGGTGGCAAATGTTCCAGGCATCAGCATTGTCGAAGAGGCCAGCGTGCCCGAAACGACTGCCGTGGCCGAAACCATGCGCAGCATGATCGAAATCGATGGCGCTAAGGTGCTTTTCCCAACGTCCTTTGGTTATTTTGATCCCTACATTTTGGAACTGGCGGCAGAGTTTCCCGATGTCCAGTTTTTCCACGCGGGGGGACTGTATCAAGAGGGGGTGCATCCCGATAACGTGGGAAGTTACTTTGGCTTTATTGACGAGGCGCAATACATTGCTGGGGTTGTGGCAGGGCACATGACGCAGTCCGGCAAGCTGGGATTTGTCGCAGCTAAGCCCATTCCCCAGGTGCTACGCAACATCAACGCCTTTACCTTAGGCGCAAAGTCGGTGAAACCTGAGATTACGACGCAGGTCATCTTTACTGGCGACTGGGCGCTGCCGGTGAAGGAAGCAGAAGCCACGAATAGCATGGCCGACCAGGGTATTGACGTGGTCACCTGCCATGTCGACAGCCCCAAAGTGGTGATGGAAACAGCGGAAAAGCGAGGCATTTATTCCAGTGGCTACCATGCGGATCAAGGTCCCTTAGCACCTAAGGGTTATCTCACGGGGGCAGAGTGGGATTGGTCTAGCATTTACACCCAACTCGGGGAACAGTTTATGGAAGGAAAAACCCTGATGGTGGGCGATATTCCCCATATTTTACGAGGCGGCATCGCAGGCAAATTCTGTAAGATGTCGCCCTATGGCAGTGCGGTGACGGATGAGGCCAAAGCAGCTGGCGATGCCGCTAAGGATCAACTGATGAAGAGTGAGTTGGTGATTTACAAAGGTGAGCTGAAAGATAACAAGGGCAATGTGATTTTGACCGGTGATCAGCAGTACAAGCAGGATGACATTGCGCTAGAGAAGATGGACTACTTGATTGAAGGGGTTCAGGGGAGCATTGACGGCTAAGTCGGTGATGATGACTGCACCGGATGGCCGACCTGCGGTATGCGGAAGTCTGACTGCCGATTGGCCACCGAGCTTTAGGGGGCGAGTTGCCCTGGCTCGGCTGTGTTTGGTACTTAACGGCTAAGACTAAGAACCCAGTAGTTGCCAAAAAGTTAGCGCCCGGAGCGATCGCTCCGGGCGCTTTAGGATTGAGACGAAATGTGCGGTTAAGCGGGGGTGGGCTTACATCATGCCCATGCCACCCATACCACCCATGCCGCCCATACCACCCATGCCGCCCATACCACCCATGCCGCCCATACCGGCGTCGGCACCAGCGGGTGCAGGAGGTTCCGGCTTCTCGACGACGAGGACTTCGGTGGTCAGCACCATGCCCGCCACGGAGGCCGCGTCTTGCAGGGCAGATCGCACCACCTTGGCGGGATCGATGATGCCGCTCGCGATGAGATCTTCAAAGTCGCCGGTCAGCGCGTTGTAACCCATGTTGGAGCCAAGTTCACGCAACTTTTCTACGATGACTGCGCCTTCGCCGCCGGAGTTGTCGACGATCTGCCGCAAGGGCGCTACGAGGGCCTTGATAACGATATCGACGCCGACCTGCTCTTCTGGCACGGTGAGAGACGCTTTGAAGTCCTCTAGCTTGGTTGCCAGGTGCAGCAGCGTCGCGCCCCCACCGGGCACGATACCTTCGTCTACCGCTGCCTTCGTGGCACTGAGGGCGTCCTCAATGCGCAGCTTGCGGTCCTTCAGTTCAGTTTCAGTAGCCGCCCCGACTTTGATCACGGCAACCCCACCGGCTAGCTTTGCCAACCGCTCCGAGAGTTTCTCTTTGTCGTAATCGGAGTCAGTGCGCTCTAGCTCTTGACGGATTTGGGCGACCCGAGCCTGCACGTCAGCCTCGTTGCCCGCATCGGACACAATTGTGGTCGTATCTTTGGTGATGCTGATCTTGCGTGCGACCCCCAGCATTTCAAGGGTGGCCGCTTCCAGGCTGAGGCCGATGTCTTCAGAAATTACCTGACCACCCGTGAGCACAGCGATGTCTTGCAGCATAGCCTTACGGCGATCGCCAAAGCTAGGAGCCTTCACCGCCGCCACATTTAGCACCCCACGAGCTTTGTTCACCACTAGAGTGGCCAGTGCTTCGCCTTCGATATCTTCCGCGATGATGAGCAGGGGGGCTCCGGCTTGGGCGATGCGCTCCAGCACCGTCACCAAATCTTGAATGGAGCTGATTTTTTTGTCGGTGATGAGCACGCGAGCCCCTTCTAGTTCCGTCACCATGCGCTCTTGGTCGGTGACGAAGTAGGGGGACATGTAGCCGCGATCGAACTGCATCCCCTCAACGACTTCCAGTTCAGTGGTCAGAGATTTGGACTCTTCAACGGTAATGACACCGTCTTTGGTCACTTTGTCCATCGCGGCGGAGATCATCTGGCCGACTTCTTCGTCGCTACCCGCAGACACCGCTGCCACTTGAGAAATGGCGTTGCCAGTCACGGGCTGGGCGGCCGCTTCAATGCCAGCGACGACTTGGGCCACCGCTTTATCGATGCCACGACGGAGGCTGACGGGGTTGCTTCCCGCTGCGACGTTCTTCAGACCTTCGCGAATCATGGCCTGGGCCAGCACCGTTGCGGTGGTGGTGCCGTCACCTGCCAAATCTTTGGTTTTCGAAGCCACTTCCTGAATCAGCCTGGCTCCAGTGTTCTCGTAAGGATTCTCTAGATCGATTTCTTTGGCGATCGTGATCCCGTCATTCACGATTTGGGGGGCACCAAACTTTTTCTCTAATACAACGTTGCGTCCTTTAGGTCCGAGGGTGATCTTAACCGCGTCGGCTAGGGCGTTTACCCCTCTTTCCAGGGCTTGCCGCGAGGCTTCATCAAATATGATTAATTTCGCCATGTCCCATCTCTATCTCTCTGCAAATGAAAGATTAGCACTCAATCGAGCCGAGTGCTAACTTGCATAGAATATCGTTTGACCGGCGGGGGGATAAGTCGCGATAACCGTCCATTTTGGGGAGTGTGAGGGTGGATGGGGAAGGGGTGTTAGATGGAGTAGGTGAGGTGGGTGGGTAGGTGAGGTCAAGGGGCGCGACGCGATAAAGTTCCGCTTTGGGGTTTCAGCGGTTTTCCCACTCACGACCTCATTTACCCACTCACGACCTCACCGACCCATCACCACCAGGAACTGGCGTTATCAGCGATCGCGCTTTACAGTTCGCTGAGGACCTGACGGGCGGCAGCGATCGTGTGGTCGATGTCGGCCTCGGTGTGGGCCAGGGAGGTAAATCCGGCCTCGTACTGCGAGGGAGCGAGATAAACACCCGCCTCTAGCATGCCGCGATGGAAACGGCTGAACTTATCCGTATTGGCGTTCTTGGCGTCGTCGTAGCTGTGCACTTCGCGATCGGTGAAGAACATGCCAAACATGGCGCTGATGTTGCCCCCCGTAGCGGCATGGCCAGTGTCATGGGCGGCTTCGAGCAGACCGGTGATGAGCTTGTGGGTCATCGTTTCCAACTGCTCATAGGTGCCCGGACGCTGCAAGATTTCCAGGGTCTTGATGCCCGCCGTCATCGCCAGGGGATTGCCGGACAAGGTACCTGCCTGATAAACCGGACCCGCCGGGGCAATCATTTCCATGATGTCGCGGCGACCGCCGTAAGCACCGACGGGCAGACCGCCACCAATGATTTTGCCCAGGGTGGTGAGATCGGGGGTGACACCAAATTTTTCTTGAGCCCCGCCATAGGCGATGCGGAAGCCGGTCATCACTTCGTCAAAGACGAGCAGGGTGTCGTGTTCGCGGGTGAGTTCGCGCAGTCCCGCCAAGAAACCGGCATCAGGGATGATGAAACCGGAGTTGCCGACCACCGGTTCCAGGATCACGCCCGCAATTTCTCCGGGGTTTTCTTCCAGCAGCTTTTTGACCGCTTCTAAATCGTTGTAGGGAGCGGTCAGGGTGCTCTGGGTGGCGGCCTTGGGCACACCGGGGGAATCAGGCAAGCCGAGGGTGGCGACACCGGACCCAGCTTTCACCAGGAACATGTCGGCGTGGCCGTGGTAATTGCCCTCAAACTTGATAATTTTGTCGCGTCCGGTAAAGGCTCGCATCAGCCGCAGCACCGCCATGCAGGCTTCGGTGCCGGAGTTCACAAAGCGCACCATCTCAATGCTGGGCACGGCGTTGATCACCATTTCCGCGAGCACGTTTTCGAGATAGCAGGGCGCGCCAAAGCTGGTGCCCTTTTCGAGGGCGGCGGACAGCGCTTGCAGCACCTCGGGGTGAGCGTGGCCGCAAATGGCCGGTCCCCAGGTGCCGACGTAGTCAATGTACTGGTTGTTGTCAACGTCCCAGATGTAGGCCCCTTTGACCCGGTCAAAGACGATGGGTTGCCCCCCCACCGATTTAAAGGCGCGAACGGGGGAACTGACGCCACCGGGCATGAGGTGTTGAGCGGCGGCAAAAATTTCCTGTGATTTACTGGTTTTGAGTGGGGCTGAACTGACCAACGTTTTTTCCTCTTAGATTCCTTTTAAAGTCGTTTGAGTCGGGCGATCGCCCAACCGGTGAACCATTGTCAAGTTACTGTTTATTATCCTATCGATCGCCCTGCGCAGATTTTGGTCATGTCAAGAAGTATTAAGCCCGGTCTGTTGTCGGAACGGTGGGGGCGGGGCGGGAACGGTCACTGCGCTGCGCTGCCTGGGCATTGCGTCGCCACATGGCCGGTTTGATGCGGCGCAGCGCCGAAGCGGGAAAGCGCTGATGCCACTCGGATTCGCTCAGCCCAGCGAGGTCGCTCAAGGGGGGGGCCACGTTGTCAGGATAGGGGTGAAAGTCGGCCACGTCGGTTTCTTGGGCGAAGCGCTGGTTCCAGGGACAAACATCTTGGCAGATGTCGCACCCCGCCACCCAGCCCTGCAAATTTTCTACGATGTCGGGCGGCAGCGTCTCGTCACGGTTTTCGATGGTGTGGTAAGCGATGCAGCGGTTCGCGTCGACGACAAAGGGAGCGGCGATCGCCCCGGTGGGACAAGCCTCCAGACAGCGGGTGCAGGTGCCGCAGTGCTCTGTATGGGGGCGATCGCTGGGCAGATCCAGATTCGTGAGAATTTCGCCCAAAAACACCCAGGAACCGTAGTCGCGAGTGATGACGTTGCCATTTTTGGCGATCCAGCCAAGGCCGGCCTGTTGTGCCCAAAACTTGTCAGAGACGGGGCCGGTGTCGGCGTAAAAGCGGGTTTGGATGTCGGGATGCTGCGATCGCAGCCACTCCGATAACGCCTTGAGCCTTTTTTGCAGGACGCGATGATAGTCGCGCCCCCAACCGTAGCGAGAAATTTTGCCGTGCTGCGGGTCATTGGGTCGCTGGTGAGGGGTGTAATAGTTCAACGCGACGCAGATCAGCGATCGCACATCGGGCATGACCTGGGCGATCGCTTGCCGCTTAGGATTGTCCATCCACGCCATATCAGCCTGATATCCCTGAGCGAGCCAGCTTTGCAGCGCCTCGTTATGGGCCTGGACGGCCATTTCACTACTATCTACCCGCGCAATGCCCACCCGATGAAAGCCGATGGCGAGGGCCTGTTGCCGAATTTGCTGGAAATCTAAAGAAGGGGCACTCTGATGTGCTTCGCCCACAACCACCTGTCAAATCACTGCTCAATTCTAGGATAGCGACGGCGGAGATGCAGTGGTTGCGCAGGCTGATCGCCTCAATCTCAACCGCCTAAGGAAAGCCGCTGGGAACCGTTATCCCGCTAAAAACAGGGCGCTATCGGCTTCACAACTGACCCAACAAGTTTCCACGCGATAGGTGCCTTCTACCTGGTTGGCTAAATCGACCAACGTCTTGAGCATGGCGAGATCGCGCACGACCCCTTGCAAAATGACAACTCGGCCTCGTTGACTCACGGTCAGATGCTCAAGTTCTGCGAGGGAAAAGTGGCGACCAAAGACCGCCTCAACGCGCTTTTGCAGACCGTAATAGTCATACTCGCCGTTCAAACCGATGCGCTCGGGGGGCGGCGTTTGAAACCAAGCAGGAAAAGCGGTTGCCCATTCAAACTCCAGGGAGACAGCCTGGTCTAAAGTGCCTGCACAAACCAATGATTGCTTTTGATAGATACCCATTCTCTGCCACCTAGCGATCGCACAATTAAGACTCAACCTGCTAACCCCGCGTAGAGAGCTTCCGTAGATACCCTGAGAATGTTCTCTAGAATATCTGCTTAAGGGGGGCCTACGGGAAAACCACTTCACAAAAGTCTACGCTAAATTAACCAAAAATTTACATAGGTGAATGTTATTAAAGCAACAAACGAGGTACGAGACACTGGGGATTGTTGCCGCACACTTTGCAAGCTGGGGAGTTGCCCCCTCAACCCGGATTCTCCTGGGAAATTCAGCACTTAAATGCCGCGAAAACCCGGAGATCAAAACACCCGTGAGAAAGCTTCCTCTGGGTGCTCAACCGACGGTTTCAACCCCGGTGGAGTCCGCTCACAGCCTCAAGGGGAAGCTGTAATGAGCGCGACGGCATAGGCCGCAATCCCTTCTTCGCGCCCGGTCGGGCCGAGCTGTTCATTTGTTGTCGCTTTAACACCGATCTGCTCGGGAGCAACCTTGAGCACTTGCGCCAGGGTGCTCCGCATATCGGCAATGTGGGGCTTTAATTTGGGACGTTCGGCAATGACCACGCTATCGATATTGACGATCGCCCAGTGGCGATCGCGCACCATTTGGTAAACCTGATCAAGCAGTTTGAGGCTATCGGCCCCGGCCCATTGGGGGTCGCTGGGCGGAAAGTAGGTGCCGATATCACCCAAACTGAGTGCCCCCAACAGCGCATCTGTAATGGCATGGGTTAGCACATCAGCATCGCTGTGGCCGAGCAATCCCTTGCTATGGGGAATGTGAACTCCCCCTAAAATCAGAGGACGGTCTTCAACCAAGCGATGGATATCATAGCCGTTGCCAATCCGTATTTCCATGGCCGTATAGTAGCAAATTTACAAAAAACCTAGGTATTCCTAAGCACAATTGACGAAGTTTTTGCCCTGATCTGATAAAACCCCTGTCAATGAAGGGGTGACTCTCAGGGGAATTGCGGAGGACTTTCGGGAGCGTTTTGATTTTGCCAAGTTTTGTAAAGATCAGGGCGGCGCTCTCGGGTACGGGCAATTTGTTGGGCCAGTCGCCATTCAGCGATCGCCTCATGATTGCCAGAGCGCAACACGTCCGGCACCTGCCAACCGCGAAACTCCGCTGGTCGCGTGTATTGCGGATAGTCCAGCAGCGCCGTTTCGAAACTTTCAAATTTGAGAGAGTCGGCCTTGCCCACCGTGCCTGGCCGCAGGCGCACCACTCCATTGATCAAGGTCAGCGCGGGAATCTCGCCGCAGGTCAACACAAAATCCCCTAACGAGACTTCGCGATCGACCAGATGTAGCACTCGTTCATCGACCCCTTCGTAGTGACCGCAAATCAGGACAATCTGGTCTAACTCGGCGTTGAGCTGCCGAAATAGCGGTTGGGTCATGGTTTCGCCCTGGGGGGTGAGCAAAATGACCGCTCGCCGGGGCGACATGGGCAACGATTCCACCGCAGCAAAAATCGGCTCTGGCTTCATCAGCATCCCCACCCCGCCGCCGTAGGGCTCGTCATCGACTTTGTGATGCTTGTCCGTGGTGAAATCACGCGGATTCACCAGATTGACGGCAACAATGCCCCGATCGATCGCTTTGCCCAGCAAACCAGACTGCAGGGGCGAGGTAAAAAAGTCGGGAAACAACGTGACCACATCAAATCTGAGGGGGGCGTCGGCATTCATACGAATCACTACGGCAACATAGCGCCGTGAGGTGGAGGGCTGACAAAAGGGCGATGCTCACTCTATCGCAGACGGTCACATTTGGCGACGATCGCGGCTTAGGAGTAGTTCACAGGACGAATGTCACTGAATTAAGGCTGGTGGGCAGTGCCCACCCTACGGCAGACCAAGGCTTTCGGCGATCTGTGAGGGTTAATTTTCGTTTATGTCAGGGCCATTCGTCTACAGGACTTTTAGCCTCCCCAGTCCGGACCAGCCCAGCGCGTCTGTCGCTAGTTCTCTTTGGTAAGCAGGGCCAGACCCTCAAGCTGAGTGAGAATGAAGGTGCGCTGCGGATAGGCTTCGAGTTGTTCAGCGATCGCCAGGGCTTTGTCAAAGGCCGCTAGGGAGCGCGGGTAGTCCTCCAGCAGGTTGTAATAACGACCGAAGGCAATGTATAACCCTAACTCCTGCTCTGGAGAGGGTAAGTCGGGGGTCAAGACTGCCCGCTCGCTGACGTAAGGCCCCACAGCGTCAACGTCACCGCGATCGGCATAAATGCCAATCAGGCCATCTAGAGTCGTTAGCAAAGTCGGCATATGATTGGCGGTCAGTGCCGCTTCCCGAGCCGCGAGATAGATGTCTACTGCTTCGTCGTCATCACCAAAATATCGGTAAACCTCAGCCAAGCGATTAGCAGAATTGGCAAACCCAACCTGGTCAGCGGCTTCAGCCCGATATGCCACCGCCGATTCGTAATAGTTCCGGGCACTCTGCCAATCGCCCGACAACCGGGCTAACTGCCCCAAATTACTCAACGACAGACCAATGGCCGCCGGGTCACCCATCGACTCGGCGATTTCGAGGGCGGTAGCGATCGCGCCCTCAGCACGGTCGTTTTGCCCCGTTTGGAGATAGACCACGCCGAGGTTATTTAAGGCATAAATTTGGGTGGCGCGATCGCCCAACGCTTGAGCATTGGCTAACTGCTGATGCAGCACGATTTCCGCTTCTGGATATTGCTCCGTGGCGATGAGCGTCCTCGCCAGAGGGGCGATCGCTTGCAAAATTCCAGGGCGATCGCTCACGCTGCTATACAGTTCCAGCGCTTGCCGCCAGGCGGCGATGGCAGCCTCCTCTTGCCCTCGATCGAGTTGGCGATCGGCCAATTCCATCAACCGTTCCGCTTTTTGTAAAGCTTGCGCCCGGTCAAATTGGTGCCGCCGAATATTCAGCTGCTGCTCGATAGGGGGCGACTGAGCCGCCGCCGGAGTCGCGATCGCCCCCCCTATCACCAAAACCCACAACCCCAACATACGAACCATCAAAGCGGTCATGATTCCCCCCCCTTATCAACACAGGAAACAGTTAAGTCACAGGTTTTTCGGACATCGGCACCGAAGCGACCATATCGGGCAGAAACCCTTCCGACTCGTCTCCTGAAAGACCGCCGAGATAAATTTTGCGGACATCTTCGGGTAGCGCCGCTTCCAAATTGTGTCCCGCTTGCCGGAGCCGGGCCGCCACTTCGGTGGGCATGATTCGCTCACCCTCAGCCTGTAGATAAGCGGCAATGCGCGTGTCGCTCCAGCGAAAGGTTTGGGCCATCACCAAAATCAGCCGCTCGAGAGGATCGAGCCGGTCTAAAGAGCGCTCAACATAACACCACAACGGCGGTGAGGCTTGCGATAGAGAATAGTGAATTTCTTCGACATCCGGCAGCGTCGCCTGGTTAATGCAGAGTGCCGTTACGTTAATTAACCAGCTTTGTAACGACAGCGATCGCCCCTGTTCGGTCTCCCCTGCCACCGTGGTCTCTGCCGCTGCCAGATCTAGCCCCGGCAACTCATTGAGAATATGTCGCCAGGTCAGGGCAAACAAATACTCGGCCTGCACTGGCGATCGCGCTGAATGGGTAATCAGACTAAACACCACGGGGCTGTAGCGACAAAAAATTGCCGTAAAATAGCGACCGGCCTCTGGCTCTGCCTTAAACCGTTGCAACAATTCGCGATCGCTCAAGTGCCCAAGTTGTTGGATGATGGCGTGATTACATTCAGGAAAGCTGGGAATTTGCACGATTTGAGAGTGACCGGAAAGAGGGCTGTCGTCAAATTGCTCCTACTATAACCATGTTTTTCAGACTGATAACTGTTTTTTTACAAAATCCCGCATCTCTCCGGAGCAGAACTCACACCCCCTATCGTCGGGTCTGGCGATCGCTGAAAATCTGGAAAAAGCCCTTGGTAAACTAGATAAAGTTCCCGCAAAGCTTGTTCAAAATGCGCAACCGTTGAATGGATTTGTAGGAATACTTCCCTATATCTCCCGGCAGACCTCGCTATATTAATGATTGATATTTTGATGAGTAGCGTAAACGTGGTTTGGAATAGTCTCTTCACCCTTCCCTTGGGCCTCGGTTTGCCAGCCGAAATCTTATCGACTCAGGGCATCATGGTGATGCTGCTAGTAGGCTATGCCGGGGCCATGTGGATGTTTTTGAGCAGTGCCCCCAAGGTCTACACCATCATGGTGTCGGATTTAGAAATGGCACGGCGGTTTTATGAGGGGATGTTACAGCTGCAAACCGCAGATGTGCCCTTGCACTATTACTACAACTACGAGCAGACCCTGGGAGCCGCTTCCTTTGATCCCATGCTCTCTTCTGGACTGGCAACGACACCCCAGACCTACAACCAACCCGATGGCCTGTGGTACCAACTCAAGAAAAATACCCAACTCCATGTCATCAGTGGGGCCAGTCGGGGGCACCGCGATCGCCAACGCCACGTCTGCTTTGATCATGATTGCTTAGAGCAAATCCTGATGCGGGTGCAAACCCGAGGCGTGCGCCATAAAATCCGTCGCGATAGTCCCCTCAATTTTTTAGTTAAGGACTACCAAGGCGAAGTGATCGAAATGGCTGAGATCTCCAACTAGCTGCTCACCGCTCACTGCCGACCCTCGAACTGGTGCCCCTGGGAATCTGGTCCGACGCCTGTGGCGATCGCCTGGTTTTCCGTGATCTACAACACAAATGCCTGAAAAAGTCGCGATCCCCCCTTGCAAATAGGGACTTACCGCCTCACACTGAAAGGTGTTAATCCAAGGGCAGTTGCGTGCAGTTGCGAGGTTCCTGGTGAAAAGAGTTTTATCAATCATCCTGGGTGGGGGCGCGGGTACTCGCCTTTATCCACTAACCAAATTTCGAGCGAAACCGGCGGTATCCCTCGCCGGCAAATATCGCCTTATTGATATTCCTGTCAGTAACTGCATTAATTCTGAGATTCATAAAATTTACGTCCTGACTCAGTTCAACTCCGCCTCGTTGAACCGTCACCTGTCACGGACATATCAATTTTCACAATTTTCAGAAGGGTTCGTTGAAGTTTTAGCCGCTCAGCAAACGCCAGAAAGTCCGAGTTGGTTTCAAGGCACCGCTGACGCCGTCCGCAAATACTTGTGGACGCTAGAAGCCTGGGACGTAGATGAATACCTGATTTTGTCTGGAGATCATCTTTACCGGATGGATTACTCGCTCTTTGTGGAGCGGCACCGCAGCACCAACGCCGATGTCACTTTATCCGTTGTGCCGGTGACCGAGAAGTTGGCTTCTAGCTTCGGCTTAATGAAAATTGATAGCACCGGGCGGGTAGTTGACTTTTACGAAAAGCCCAAAGGCGATGCGCTCAAGCAAATGCAGGTTGATACCTCTACCCTGGGGTTAACCCCTGACCAGGCGAGAGAAAAGCCCTACATCGCTTCCATGGGCATTTATGTCTTTAAAAAAGAAGTCCTGATCGAACTGCTCCGCAAAAATCTCGATCAGACTGACTTCGGGAAGGAAATCATTCCCAAGTCCTCCAAAGACTACAACGTTCAGGCTTATCTGTTTGATGGGTATTGGGAAGACATCGGGACGATCGAAGCGTTTTATCAAGCCAATTTGGCGCTGACGCACCAACCCACCCCTTCTTTCAGCTTTTACCACGAAGACGCCCCAATCTACACGCGATCGCGCTATCTTCCCCCCAGCAAACTGCTTGACTGCCACGTCACCCAGTCCATCATTGGCGATGGCTGCATTCTCAAAAACTGCCGGGTCAACCACTCAGTAATCGGGTTGCGGCAGCGTATTCACGAAGATTGCCTGATCGAAGATGCGCTACTGATGGGGGCTGACTATTATGAGCCGTTGTCGGAAAGCAGCCGCCACCTGACCCGAGGCAAGATTCCCATGGGGATCGGCGAAGGCTCCATCGTTCGCAAGGCGATCGTCGATAAAAACGCCCGCATTGGCCGCAACGTGCAAATTGTGAACAAAGAAGGCATTGAGGAAGCCGAGCGGGAAGATTTGGGCTTCTACATCCGTAGCGGCATTGTCGTCATTCTTAAAAACGCTGTGATCCCCGATGGCATGGTCATCTAAACCGGCTTCCTGAGGTTAGATGAGAAGATCCGGCAGGGATGTCAACGGTTTAGCTGCTGCCAAGTTTGCGGCCAGGGAGATGCGTCAAGATTCCTGGCGCTGACACGGTCAAGAGACTCTTTTTGCTCCCTCAGGGGGCTCAGCAGGTGCCCCTGCTTTACGAAATCGATGGGAATGGCGTTGAAGTCGGTCGGGATGCCTACACTTGTAAGCACTCCTGTAGGTTCGTTTCTGTTCTATCCAGTTCAGCGGAGATGACCGATGACTAGTGCCCCCAAACCTGTTGCTAGCGACGCCGACAAACGGGCCGCGATCGCTGCCCTGAATGCTTTTCGCAACTCTAATGTGCCCGGCGTATGGCCCCATTTAGACAAAAAGGCGATCGTCGACGAAATGCGAGTCCGGCTCCACAACCCGTTTAAGGTTAACCAGGGACAGCAGCCCTTTTGTGGTCCTGCTTCAGTCTTGTTTGAATTGATTCGCAAGTTTCCGCTGAAATATGTCACCCTTTGTCAGTCGCTCTACGAAACGGGGGGCTTCCAGGCCAAGACTTGCTCTATACAAACCTCTGAAGCCTTGCGTCAGGCCAGCCAGGGCAACTTGCGCATGGGTCCAGCTGATTGGATGGTACTTGCCACCCTGCGTGAGTCGGAGAATGTTCTGTTTCCGGTGGAGCCCAATGCGCCAGAGATCGTGCGCAACCTTGCCGGCATGACCAAGTTTTGGGAAATGAAGGGGTGGGTGCGCGAGATTTTGGAGTACCCCCGCGTCGAGTATTTTCACACCTACGTTTTGCGAGACTTGACGGCCTTGCAGAAGTCACAATCGGTTTTGGACCAGGGGGGCGTTGCACTGGGCTTGGTTACTGCCGAAGACCTGCTCGGTCAGGAGAAGTCGCGGATCACCGTCCCTAACCACTGGATTGCCCTGGTCGGCAACGTCGACATCCAAAAAGGTACGTTTGGCCGCCATGATAGCGGTCATGTGAGTTTTGACGTATTTACCTGGGCTAAACGGGTCACGATCGCGGCGAATGAAGGCGTGTTTGAGGATGCCTTTTGGGGTGTTGTATTGGGTTATCACGCCTGACCTCCTCAGTTCAGCAGGCTCGATAGTACTGCTACGCGGAATTCAAAATTCAAAACCTGATTGGGCAAGCATTGCAAGATCCTGAAAGGGTAATGCTACTTAGTACTAGTCTGTTGGCGATCGCCTCATTATGGCTCAAAAGCCCAGGCATGTCATGAAACGCTGACTCGACAATGAGCATGGGAACTTGCCCAGCCCCCCTGCCCAAGTTAGCAATCCCCGATTCGGGTCAGAATGGAAGCTGTTTTTACTAACTCTGCAATGTCATGACGATGATGCCGCCATCGATTCCTTCAGTAGCCAAAGATATCTTGCTCTTTTGGTTTGATGATCCCGCTGATCCCAATGGTGAATATGGGCAGCAGCGTCAAGTTTGGTTCAGCAAAAATCCCGAGTTTGATCAACAAATTCGCGATCGCTTTTTGCCCGCTTATGGGCAAGCCCGTCGAGGCGAGTTTGCGGCCTGGATCGATGCCGCCCATTCGGCCCTGGCCCTCACCCTGCTGCTGGATCAATTTCCCCGCAATTTATTTCGCGGTCAAGCCCGAGGCTTTGAGGCCGATACCCAAGCCCTCGCGACCGCCCAAGCGGCGATCGCGCGTCAATATGACCAGGCACTCCTGCCGGTCGAGCGCATGTTTTTTTATCTGCCATTTGAGCACAGCGAAAATCTTGACCATCAGGCCCAGGCTGTGAGCTTATTTGAGGCCCTCGTGCAAACAGCCCCGGAATTGCAATCAACCCTTGACTACGCTTATCGCCACCGTGACGTGATTGCCCAATTTGGTCGTTTTCCGCATCGTAACGAGGCGTTGGGCCGTCCCAGCACCGAAGCCGAGCGGCAATTTTTGAGTCAGCCGGGTTCGCGGTTTTAAGCTGGATACAGCGGTTGGGAATTAAGGGATCGCGAGGAATCCCTCGACATCTTTGCCCACCAGCGGCACGGGGAACTACGACACGCTCAGAATGCTGGATCCAAGCAATAAAAAAGTCGACAATGCAGGATTGTCGACCAGGCAGCAAGCAATCAGGCACCTATGAAAAAAGTGAGTTGCTAACAACGCAAAATATAGAGTTATTTCAAAAATCGAGTTCGGCAGGTGCGATCAACTACATTCCCGCCGAAACGGGAGCCGGTTCGCTATTTTCAGTCCCTGCGGATAACTGCTTTTCCCAGGGGGCCTGCTCAGTGGGATCAGCAGCTAAGCGATCGCACGGAATGGTATCAGACAAAATTGCACTCGCCATCATGCCCGTATGGATTTCCAGTTGCGCCTGCGGCATTGCCTCAAACATTAATCGCTGTCCGGGAAAGACAACCCGCTCAAAATACCAGTCCCGAATATTGGTAATACGTACAATTTGCATTTTGCTGGTGGCATTTACATAACAGCAAAGAATCGACTCTGATTGGTCAGTAGGAAGATGATCGATGATCTGAGCCATGGGTGTTAAAAGAAGGTTCGCAATAGACGACTGATTGCAAAGGTAACACTCCCAAACCGCGATCGGCTGTAAACGCGACTACCATCGATCCCATTGAGACCATAAGTTACGACAAAAAGCAATATTTTCGGCGGTCTTCTGGTATCAAAGACTGCTTTTCTGAACTCAATCAGCTCGTCATTAAGAAGGGAAAAACCCTTTCTGGACAAGTCTTTTGGGCCATGCCTCAAGCTTACTAGGGGTGAGTAAATTTTCTTCATGATGGTTTCATGATATAGGTCTCATACCCAAGGTGTAGGGGCTTGAAAACTTGATCCCCCTGGCACTTGAGATCTGGTGGTTCTGGGAAAGTTTATGGCTAATTAAGTGTTCAAAAATACCAAATATAAGATTTAAACTGTAGTGTAAGAAACTCGTCAAGCTTTTGTTTCAATTAACGATGAGAAATCTCACCATTCGATAGATCAACATTTCTCAAAAAAGTTTGTGTAAAAGTTTTTAACCAACATTACTTTACTGTTGTTGTCGACAGACACTCCCCCACGGAACAACCTTAATGTTTAAAGATATCCCCCTATCGATAGTTGACCAACTTCTTTCAATTGTTGTTCTTAAGTTCAAGAATGAAAAATGTTTGGCAAGTAAGCGCATGGTTAAATCCCAAGACGGTTAACCGGAGCGGCACCCATCAGTCGGCTTCAACTCTGTTTCCCCAACTTTTCTGGAATGGAGCCGCAAGGAACCCCCGTAGTGAGATCGCAGGGAATGGAGTAATCACAATTCTGTCAAGACGCACGATGACTACAGCGTTTTCTTGCCTGGTGCGGTACAGCCCTTGCCCTCAAATAGACCTGCTCCCAGGTACCTGATCCCTTGGCCTCGACCTTGATGGATTGGTTTTTCCGACAGGGACCGGGGGCCTCACCCTCTCTCCCTTTTCATCATGTGGCGTGGCGCGATCGCATCATGCTCCTTTCCCTGATAACAAGAGATTAAGGAGATTTTTTGTACCTCACTAGCTTCAAAAACGCTGTCAGCAGATTTCTGGAAAAGAATTTCCCATCCGTCTGGGGGACATGAGCACAGCGTAATGCCCCCCAGACCGGTATCTTGGTTCCTACAATCTCCTAACTGACACGTTTTCCATCATCAGTAAGCATCCTGAGTAGTGATAGCCGTTCAGGACTGGGCGTCGCTAGCAGTCGGCAGCGTCAAGACGACTTTGGGTAATAACCGGGTTTCATCGGTGTCGGGCACAAATGCCCAGGCTGTCATGCCTAAAAAGCTTTGGTCAGGGCCAAAGACCTGATAGTAAGGACAGTTCAGGTCAAAGTCCCTAAACTTATAGGGAATCTTTTGTCCTTGTTGCCAGCGCCAAGCCCACTCTGCTGATAGCTCCAAACGAGGATGGTGTTGCAGGGCGATCGCAGGGGCGATGGGTGCATACTCCCCCGTCCGCAATTGTGCTTCGAGCTGCTCTAGGGTGATGCTGCTATCGAGGGCAAAGCCGCTGCTCTTAGTTCTTTCGAGGGCGGCGAGGGTGCCGCCGACGCCCAGTTTTTCTCCAAGGTCCCGAGCCAAGGAGCGAATGTAGGTGCCTGAGCCACAAGCAACATCGAGCGTCAACTCGGGAAACTCCCCCGGCTGCCACGCGACTGGAGCAATGTGGTGGATGGTGACAGTCCGTTTGGGCACCTCAAAGGACTGCCCCTGACGCGCCAGATCGTAGAGTCGCTGCCCCTGCACCTGCACCGCACTATACCGGGGAGGCACTTGCTCGATCGTGCCGATAAAGCCCTCCAAAACAGCGATCGCGTCTGCTTCTGTCAAGTGGCTGGCCCCCGCCGACTGGGAAACCTCGCCTTCTAGATCGTCGGTCGTGGTCGTCATACCCAACCGAATGACAGCTCGATAAGCTTTATCAGTCGGCAAAAATTGCAGTAGGCGAGTGGCTCTTCCCAGCGCCATAGGCAACACCCCTGAGGCGGCTGGGTCTAACGTGCCGCCGTGGCCTACTTTCTTTTGCTGAATCAGCCGTCGAACCTTGGCCACACAATCATGGGAGGTCCAATCTAGCGGCTTATAAAGATTGAGAAATCCGACTAACACGTTGGTAGAAAACTCAAGATTCAGAACAGCTTTAGCCAGCGATCTTTGACCCAGCACTCTCAGCCCCTAATCCCTAGTGAATCGGGGAAGGGGAACCTGCTGACCTCAGCAACCGCATCAGGTAAAGGCCACGTTAACAGTATGGTTATTCTAATCAAGTATTGAGCCAAAGTGCTCGATCGCTGGACTGACGTTCTGATGGGGGTGAGCGGTTGCCGGGTGGAAGAGTCCCCATCATCCCCTGGGCGATCGCCAACTCACGGTCCTTTATGCACTGGCCTCAATGGGAAAAGGTTCGGGATGGGATTCGTGCTCGACCTCAAACACATGGCCGTACAGACTCGACAGAATTTGTTTGCCTTCCTGGGTGAGCTTGAGGTAAGCGATCGCATCCTTAATGAAGGGATAGACCGTCTTCCAGTAAAAGCGGGGATAGTTACGCCGTAAGTCTTCCGGATGCCGATACCCCAATTGCTCATTAACGCCAGTTTCTTCAAATTCATAAAACAGCGCCGGAATCTTGTGGAGATAGCGGGGATCGGAGAGCTGGCCGATTAAATCAGCGGCTCGCACCAGCCCTGGAAAGTTTGTCGTATCTTGATGGTCGGTGTCTAAAGGTACCGGAAACCGCGTTAATTCGATGTTGCGCTTGATGATCTCGGCGTTGATCAGGCTATGACCGCCAAAACGTTCTTGCACAAAAAGCTTGCCGCGATCGACATGGTAAGGCGTCAGGCTGGCGTCCGTATAGCCGTCTTGAAACTGCACCGTCTCATCATGTTTGCCCGTCGCGTACAGCCGCAGGGGAATCACATCCTGACGGCAGACCCCTTTGACGTAACCGATGTCGTGGCACACCAGAGAGATGGTGAAATGGAGCCAATCCTCACAGGACACCCGACCCTCGCGAATATGTTTGCCCCGCAGAATTTGCTGCCCCACCAGCGTGACAAAGATGGCATGCTCCACGTCGTGATAAAGCGCATTGCTGTTGGCGATCGTTTCGACCCCCATGTTGCCCACCCACGCGATGATGTCCGCATAGTCCGGTTTCAGCCCGCCATAGGTTTGCGCGTAGTTTGCCCGCAGTTCGGCAACGAAAGCATTACCAAGAAGTTTGTTGGGATTTAGCATTAGAGGGCCATGGGACGGAGGAGGGACAGCGCAATTTAACATGGGCAACTCAATATCAAGACCCTTGTCAGTACATGACTTCAGCAATTTATCCGGTCTTGGTCAAATTGCGAATGGCTGTACAACCAAGAGTCGCTAAAACTGTTCTATCCCATCTAACAGGCGGATAACAAGCAAATCAGGATGCTTCATTGGCGGTTAACGATCGCGGTTGCCCGGTTAAAGGATCTGACAGCGGCGCACGGCAAATAACCGACGCATCTGGTTAGGCGATTGGATCCGCTGGCATGGGGTTGAGCCGCACAGTTGGGTAGGGACCAGCGAAAGCGATCGCCTGTCGCTACCCTAACCTTTGCCATGGCATTGTTTGTATTTTTTGCCGCTGTCACACCAACAGGGATCGTTACGTTTCGGCTCTATCGGCGGTAGATGTTCGCCATCCAGATAAAACCACCGCCCTTTTTGCTGCTGAAAGCGCGATCGCTCATGGATCTGTCCTGGCTGATGGGCTTGAAATCGAGCGACAAATTCGACCATCCCCGTCTCATCGTCGGGCTGTCCTTGCCGGGTGTCGAGAATCTGTAGCCCTAGCCAGGTGGTGCTTTGCATGCTTCTGCTCAAGGCGGTGCGATCGCTCAAGGCCCGTTTAGTGGGATGGTGGGTCACCATCAAGTAATCAATGTTGTGAGTACAGTAGGCAGTGTAGCGCGATCGCATCAAGGCTTCTGCCGTGGGTGCGGCCTTTTGACCCGAGAGGAAGGGTTCACAGCAGCTAAAAAAGGGGCGCTGACTGCCGCACGGGCAAAGAGAAAAAGTCGTCATTCAGAATTCCGCAGGCTGCACTCTGCATTTTGCCATACCTTACCGAGTGGAGAGTTGCGAAGGCTCCGTGCGCCAGAGTTCTTCTAGCTTATTCGCTGGAATGGTGAGGTAAAGCACATCCTGATGATCTAGCGTGTGGGAGAGCAGGTCAAAGCCGTGCAAGGCTCCCTGAGGGGTTTGAATGTAGAGGGGCACTAAGTCAGCTTCTTGAGCGATCGCGGAGACTTGCTTACCAAAAAAAGTATGGCTGGGGGTGATCAGCGTGCCGAGGGCCACCCAGAGGCTATGGCCGGTAATGCCGCTGCCGAGCACCTGGCCCCCCAACGCCGCCGCCGCAAACGAGGGCGCAGCCAGCTCCGTCGGACTCATCACCTGGTCAAACTCAAACACCTGCTGCACCTGACGGGAAAAATCGGCGTCTTGATTGCGCACCACAATCGGCAACTGATGCGCCAGACTTTTTGCGGCCAGCGCAATTTCCAAATTATCGGTGTCGTGGCTGGTGACTGCGAGCAGCGCCGAGGCAGTTGTAATCCTGGCTTCATTGAGGGTATCGGGCAGACTGGCATCGGCGAGAATGACGGGAATTTTTAAGGCGCGGGCACCGTTGACAAAGCGCCCTTGGGGATCGCGCTCGATCGCCACCACTTCATAGCCGCCCAGTTTCAGCTGGCGGGCAATCTGAAACCCGACCCCACCCAGACCGCACACAATGTAATGATGGCGCTGCGGTAGTTGCACCGCGTTCCACACTTGATGAAAATGGCTGCCTAAGACCAGATCGTTTAACAGCGCATAAAATACGCCGATGACCCCTGCCCCCACCAGCATCATCACCGCCGTAAACACTTTGATGGCAACCGGGGCTTGTTCCGCCACCTCCTCATGGCCCCCGGCCCCCGTCAGCATGCCTACGGTGAAGTACAGCGCATCGGGGATCGCGACGCTAAAGTTCACGCTGATATAGATGAGGGTGGAAGCCGCGATGAGCAAAACCAGGACTAACGTAATAAGGAGGGCGGCCTGACTCTGTCGCCGAAACTGCATCAAGCCCGCCAAAAAACTGCGAATGCGTCGCTCCCACGTAAGCCGTTGCATTCTGCCGACGGTGGGGCGAGTGGCAATGATCAGGCGATCGCCGGTTTCTAACTGATGGTCATGCAGCACGGCTGATACCAAATCCACCGTCTGGCGGGCGGACTGGTAATAAATCAACATGCGATCGCGGTTTTCCCACAAATGCCGGAGGGGGACTCCATTCCAGGGATGATCAGCATAAATTTGTTCTTCGTACATGGGCCAGTTGCGCCCCATCAAATCGATTTGCCCAATGGCCGTGTTACCCAAAGCCGCAAAGGCAAAGATCGGCCCCGACAACGCCGACACACTCATCGAAACGTGATAGGCCAGGGTTTGGTCGAGGCGATGGCCCAGGCGCGTATTGAGCAGGCGATTAATAATCCGAATCCGGGGATTGAGCACCCGAGCCTGGGTCAAGATCGCCAAATTGAGCGCGTCGTCCGACGTCATCAAGAGCAGGGCCGAAGCATCATGAATGCCCGCTTGAATAAGCACATCGGGCGATCGCAAATCCCCCACGATGACGGGGTCTGCGTCGAGTGGGTGGCTGCTGATGCCGACAACTTGAGCCCCTTGCTGCCGCAACAGCGAAAACACCCGCAGACCCGTATTCCCTAATCCACAAACGATAATTTTTGGCTTCATTGAGTCATGGAGTGCGTGATGTCGAAAAAACACCACATCCGCGTTTCACCCCTTCCTATAGTGGCTAGGGGGAGTCAACCAGCGTTGTACTTTGGGATACACCCCTCCGAAATATTTACAGCTTGCAATAGTCAGGGGCGATCGCTGAAGGGCCATCGGCTCATCTCCCAGGGGCGGCTTCACCGGCAATGACTGCCGCCTTGGGGGCCAGTGGACTGTACCCTGAAAAAGCCAGAGCCCCCAGGGACAGCTCTGGCAACTTCAATGCAGTTTTACCGTTTTATCAGAATTACAGTTCGGCGGCGGTGTCGTTGCTAGCAGGCTCAACCATGGCGACGGACTTCGCCGCCGCCACGCGCTGAGCGGTCTGAGTGATGGCTGCCCGCAACAGCGGCGTGTTGTAGACGGAGTTGTTCGCCAGAGTAAACAGAGGATTTGAGAGCACACCGGCCAGCGAAGTAGCCACCACAGCCAAGATCAAGCTCACCTGTAGAGGGCGATAACCGGGCAGATCCCAACGCACTTCGGGATAGTTTTTCACCGCATCAGACATCTCGTGGGGCTCTTTGACCACCATCATCTTGACGACGCGGATGTAGTAGTAGATGGAGATGACGCTGGTGACCAAACCGACTAGCACCAGACCATAGGCCCCGGCTTGCCAACCGGCCCAAAAGATATAGAGCTTACCGAAGAATCCTGCCAGGGGAGGAATGCCGCCCAGGGAGAGCAAACAGATGCTCAACCCCAAGGTCAGCAACGGATCTTTTTGATAAAGCCCGCTGTACTCGCTGATCTGGTCGGTGCCGGTGCGCAAAGAGAACAGAATGACGCAGGTAAAGCCGCCCAGGTTCATAAACAGATAAACAAACAGGTAGAAGACCATGCTGGAATAACCAGCCCCCGTGCCAACGACCAGACCGATCATCAAGAAGCCGGCTTGGGCGATCGAGGAGTAAGCCAGCAGCCGTTTCATGCTGGTTTGGGCGAGGGCGACGACGTTGCCCAACACCATACTCAAAATTGCCAGCGCGGTAAAGACAAAATGCCATTGCTCAGAAACCAAGGGGAAAACTGCCACCAGCAGTCGAATGGCCAGCGCAAAACCAGCAGCCTTGGAGCCGACCGAGAGAAACGCGACGACCGGGGTTGGGGAGCCCTCATACACATCCGGCGTCCATTGGTGGAAGGGCACTGCGGCAATTTTGAAGGCGATCCCAGCGATCACAAACACCAAGGCGACAACCAGACCGATGGGCGTGTCGCCTTCGGTTGTGACCAAGCTTTGCGCAATTTCCAAGAGCTGCATCTTGCCACCCGACAAGCCATAGAGCAAGGAAACTCCGTAGAGGAAAATGGCAGAACTCGCAGCGCCAATCAGCAAGTACTTCAGCGCCGCCTCGTTGGAGCGGGGATCCCGCTTCATGTAGCCGGTCAACAAATAGGACGAAATACTGAGGGTTTCGAGTGCCACGAAAATGGTGACTAAATCGTTTGCGCCCGCTAAGAACATGCCGCCCAGCGTTGCGGTCATCAAAATGACCAAAAACTCCGCTAGGGATGTACCCGACTGCTCCACATAACGAATCGACATCGGCACCGTCGCGATCGCCGATAGCGTGATGATCCCCCGGAAAACGATACTGAGATCATCCCCCATATAACTCCCCAAAAAACTCAAGGGAGTGGTCGTATCCCACTGATAGACCAGCGCCACGATCGCCAGCACAAGGCCACCCATCGTCGCATACGGGGTCCAGCGAGTCGAGGCGCGACCCGCAATCAAATCGCCGATCAAGACGATCAGCAAAGTGATCACCACAATTCCCTCTGGCAGAATAATGCCCACGTTTAGTTGGGAGGCAAGATTCTCAACGTCCATCCGGCTAACTGCTCCAACGATACTTACGTCTGATTACCAACCGCGATCGCCCTAGTTACAGTGACTTAAGTCTGGAGCGATCGCAAATCTTAAGCATTCCATTGGCATCTTACCCCGTGCCCCCCGCTTTCGGGCTATCTCTAGGGCGATGAATTCTGCCTATGGGGATGATTAGGCCGCTGAAATTCTGCGCGTTAGCCCCCCATGATGCCCCCTGCCCCCGTCACCGCCTGTGCGATCTGCGCGGCATCGGGGTACGCTCCAGAGCAAATGCGCTAAGTTCGATTTAACGTTCATTTGCGATCAACTAAATCGGCGAGAGATATGTTAGGAGTGAACAAACGCCCAAACGGCAAAATCGGGGAATCGAGCAAAATCTTGAAATCTTAGTTAACAATTCTCCCAGCTCGCGTATCTTATCCGCTAACGTCACGAAATCCAGGAATCTATACCGGTTATCTATGTCCACCCTCGTCATTGTTGAGTCGCCCACCAAAGCGAAGACCATCCGCAACTATTTGCCCGCCGGCTATCGGGTCGAGGCGTCTATGGGGCATGTGCGGGATTTGCCGCGATCGGCGAGCGAGATTCCCGCTGCGGTCAAGGGTGAAAAGTGGGCGCAACTGGGCGTAAACACCGAAGCCGATTTTGAGCCGCTCTACGTCGTCCCTTCCGATAAAAAGAAGGTTGTCAAAGCGCTCAAAGATGCCCTCAAAAATGTCGACGAGCTAGTCCTGGCGACGGACGAAGACCGGGAGGGCGAGAGCATTAGCTGGCACCTGTTACAGGTGTTGAAGCCCAAGGTGCCGATCAAGCGCATGGTGTTTCACGAAATTACCGAAGAGGCGATTCAAGCCGCCCTGGAAAACTGCCGCGATATTGATGACCAATTGGTGAGAGCCCAGGAGACTCGCCGCATTCTTGATCGCCTGGTGGGCTATACCCTGTCACCGCTGCTATGGAAAAAAATTGCCTGGGGCCTCTCGGCAGGGCGGGTACAGTCCGTCGCGGTGAAGTTGCTGGTAGAACGGGAGCGCGCCCGGCGGGCGTTTCGCAGAGGCTCCTACTGGGATCTCAAGGCGCAACTGTTGAAGGATAGTGAGTCCTTTGAGGCCAAGCTCATTACCTTAGACGGCAAACGTCTGGCGACTGGCAGCGATTTTGATGAAAATACCGGCCAAATCGCGACAGGGCGAGATGTCGTCCTCCTGAACGAAACCGAGGCCACTGCTCTCCAAGCCCGTCTGCAGGCAGGCGGTTGGACGGTCGCAAACCTGGAGGAACGCCCCTCCAACCGCAAGCCGTCGCCGCCATTCACCACCTCGACTTTGCAGCAAGAGGCGAACCGCAAACTGCGGCTCTCCGCCCGAGACACCATGCGGGTGGCCCAGAGCCTTTATGAACAGGGCTACATCACTTATATGCGGACCGACTCGGTGCATTTGTCGCAGCAGGCGATCGCGGCTGCCCGCAGTTGTGTAGAGCAGAAGTACGGCAGTGACTATCTGAGCCCCAAGCCCCGGCAGTACGCCACCAAGAGCAAGTCGGCCCAAGAAGCTCACGAAGCCATTCGCCCTGCCGGTCAGACCTTCCGGACGCCCCAAGAGACGGGCCTCAACGGTCGCGAGTTGGCCCTCTATGACCTGATCTGGAAGCGCACCGTGGCGACCCAGATGGCGGAAGCGCGACAGACTAACATCACCGTCCAGATTGAGGTGGATAACGCGATTTTCCGGGCCAGCGGTAAGCGGATCGATTTTCCCGGCTTCTTTCGCGCCTATGTGGAAGGGTCAGATGATCCCGATGCGGCGATCGAAAACCAGGAGGTGCTACTGCCCCGCCTGACGGTCGGCGATGCGGTGAACTGTCATGAGCTGGAAGCCGTCGGTCACGAGACTCAGCCTCCTGCCCGCTACACCGAAGCCACCCTCGTCAAAACCCTGGAAAGTGAAGGCATTGGCCGTCCGAGTACCTACGCCAGCGTCATCGGCACCATCATCGATCGCGGTTACGTCACCGCCAACGGCAACAGCCTGACCCCGACCTTCACGGCCTTTGCCGTCACCGATTTGCTGTCTAGCCATTTTCCCGATTTGGTCGATGTGGGTTTTACTGCCCGCATGGAAGAAACGCTAGACCACATTTCCACGGGTCAAGTCGACTGGCTACCTTACCTCAAAGCGTTTTACATGGGCGCAGAGGGCCTCGAAACCCAGGTTCAAGAGCAGGAAAGCAAAATTGACCCCGCTGAAGCGCGCACCGTCGATCTCGACGGGCTGGCCGCCAAAGTGCGCATTGGTCGCTATGGCCCCTATGTCGAAACAGAGGACGAGAGCGGTCCTGTCAAGGCTTCCGTGCCGGTGGACGTATCCCCGGCTGATTTAGATGCCGATCAAGTCCAGCTATTGCTGAAGCAGAAAATTGAAGGTCCCGATAAGCTGGGCTTTCATCCTGAAACGGGCGAACCCATCTATGTACTCGTAGGGGCTTATGGGCCTTATGTGCAGCTGGGCGATGCCACCGACGATCGCCCCAAACCCAAGCGGGCATCTCTGCCCAAGGGCATCAAGCTAGAAGACGTCACGATGGAGATGGCGGTCGGTCTGCTGTCTCTCCCTCGGTTACTCGGGCCGCATCCCGAGACCGGTGCCCCCATCAAAGCGGGGCTGGGGCGCTTTGGGCCGTATGTAGTGCATGACCAGGGCAAAGAGGGCAAAGATTATCGATCGCTGAAAGGCGACGATGATGTCTTAACCGTGGCCTTAGATCGAGCGATGGAGTTGCTTTCGCAGCCCAAAGCCGGACGGGGACGGCGCAAAGTTGAGCCGTTGAAAGAGCTGGGCAAACATCCTGAAGATGAAGAGCCCATCGCCGTTTACAAAGGTCCCTACGGGCTGTACGTCAAGCATGGCAAGACCAATGCGGGCTTACCGGAAGGCAAAACTGAGAACGACATTACCCTGGAAGAGGCGATCGCGTTAATTGCCGCAAAAGCGGGCAGCAAGAAGAAAACGACTCGCAAAAAGGCCACCGCAAAGTCGGGAACCAAGTCTAAAACCACGGCGAAGAAGTCCACTGCGAAAACCTCAACGGCGAAAAAGTCTACTGCCAAAAAGGGCACGACCCGCAAGGCATCTACCACGACCAAACAGGCAGCGGCCTCAAAGTCGACGGGGGCCAAAACCACTGCGGCGAAAAAGTCTACGACGAAAAAGTCCACTTCGACCCGCCAGTCTGCCGCCAGCGAGTCTGCTGACGATGCCGCAGAGAGCTGAAATTAGCCTACGCTGAAGGCAAAGCTATTTTTCTGCGTAGGGATTGATCAGAGACGTCATGCAAGAGCAAACTTCCCAAGCGCCCCAGGTAGTGGTGGTCGGTGCTGGCTGGGCCGGTCTTGGGGCGGCCTACCATCTGGCCAAACAAGGCTATGCGGTAACGCTGTTGGAGGCGGGCAGCTATCCGGGTGGGCTAGTAGCCGGTTGGCAAACGGAGCAGGGGCGTTCTGTCGAGGCGGGCATTCACGGCTTCTGGTATCCCTATCGCAATATCTTTGCCCTGACGGATGAACTCCAAATTCAGCCGTTTACGCCCTACACCCGCTCCAGCCAGTATTCGCCCCACGGCCTCGAGGTGGAGTCGCCGCTGTTTCAGATGCAGCCCTACCTGCCGAGTCCGCTGGGGACGTTGATCTATACCCATTTCAAACGCTTGCCCCTAAGCGATCGCCTTTCGGCCCTGCCACTGCTCTACTCCGTGGTGGATTTCGACAACTCTGACGACGCATGGCAGCGTTACGATCGCCTATCGGCTCGCGAACTGTTTCGCCAATTTGGCGTCTCCGAGCGGCTTTACACCGATGCCTTTGAACCGATGTTGCTGGTGGGGTTGTTTGCCCCCGGAGAGCAATGTTCAGCAGCCGCCGCCCTGGGGATGCTCTACTACTTCATCCTGGCCCATCAGCCTGATTTTGACGTGCGCTGGTGTCGGGGCACCGTGGGCGAGCAAATCTTTCGCCCGTGGACCCAGGCCATTGAGCAAGCAGGGGGCAAAATTCTCGCCAATCACCGCGTCACCGATGTCATCGAAGGGGAGGGCGATCGCCTCACTGGCGTCGTTTGCGGCGATGAGGTGTTTGCCGCCGATGCCGTGATCTTTGCCGTGGGGATCACGGGCTTGAAGAAAATCGTCGCCAGCAGTCCGGCCCTGCGCCGTCGGCCCGAATTTCGCAATGTGCAAAACTTGGGCGCGATCGATGTGCTGGCGACCCGCCTCTGGTGCGATCGCAAAATCGACATTCCCCTGCCCTCCAATGCCTGCTTCGGCTTTCATCAGACCACCGGCTGGACCTTTTTTGATCTAAATGCCCTGCACGATGAATACCGCGATGAACCGGGCAGCGTGATCGAAGTCGACTACTACCACGCCAATCAGTTCCTCCACCTTGACGACGCCGAGATCTTACCCCTGGTGCAAGCCAACCTGGCAGGCTGCATTCCCGCCTTCCGCGAGGCCCAAATTGTAGATCACAGTGTCATTCGCCTGCCCCAAGCGGTCAGCCACTTTGCCCCCGGCAGCTATCGATACCTCTTACCCGGCCAGACCAGCTTGCAAAACGTGTTTATGAGCGGCGACTGGATTGTCACTCACCACGGTTCTTGGTCACAAGAAAAAGCCTACGTCACTGGTTTAGAGGCGGCTAACCAGGCGATCGCCCGCTGCCAGGTCGGCCAACCCGCCGATATTATTCCGATCGTGCCCGACGAACCCCATATCCAGTTCGCCCGTCAGCTCAATCGATGGGCGCGATCGCGGCTCTAGCGACGGTCAGAATGTCCCATTCGACCAATCATTGCAGGCACCGCAGCAGCGCTAGGGATTTGCCCGATTGCGCCCCATCCATAACCGCTACCCAAAACTCCCAGCGCTAGCTTGCAATACCGTTGCCTTAATTCGACGGTCCGCTGGGATTAGAGAAGGTATTGATATAGCCGCCCCCGATCGGACGCGGAGCCGTAAAGGGCGCGGGAGTCACAGGGGTCGGGGTAACCGTCGGGGTAACGGGGGTAAAAGGAGTCACATAGCCATTGCTGACATCGACCTGCGGCGAATTCACGGAAGCCCCTGGGCTGGATGTCAAGCTGGGGACTCCAGTACTGCCTGGAGCGGGGGCAGTGGCTCCCGGAAATGCGGGCGAGTTAGCCCGATTGCTCCCAGGGAGGGGAGGCATCAGTTCGAGGGACGCGGGTGGGGTGTAGCCCGTCGTGCCAGGGGGCGGCGACATCTGCGGCAGAGTCGGCAATACGGGATACTCGATCCCTGGTATGGTTACCGTCTGCGAGCCAAACTGACCAGGAGGCAAGCTTGATGCTGCCGTCTCACCATTAGCACCATTCTCCGTCTCTGCGGTACTGGCGAATTGCGATCGCAGCTCATTCGCCAGGGGATTGCCTTCCTCGGGGCGATCGAAATTGACTCGCCCCGTCGGATTTAGCAGCGCCGCCGCCAAAGGACTAAGGCGTCGAATTTCCTCGGCAGAGCGATCGCTACCGCTACTGTTATTATTTACCTGAAAAAAATTAGTGCCCCCCAGCGAGTTACCTAAACTGCCTGGGGTCGTATTAGCAGTAGAGAGCCGCCCGCCAAATTGGTACTTTTCTAAGTAACGAGTGAAAGGGCTATTGCTTAGATTCTCACTGGCAGGATTCGGCTGGGATAGCGCCAATGTCTCACTGAGAAAGGTATTCTCGCCTTCTGCGTCGGGGTCTGCAAGGGCCTGGACTTCAGGCATAGCGTTAGACTCGATCCCTAACTCGTTGAAGAGCAGGGTCAGATTATCAATGCCCGACACGGCAACCTGCTCATCAGGAGTCAGCCCCGACAAGTTGAGCTCCTCGTTCGGTCCGGCTTCGGTGTTTTCATATGCCCCAAACCATTCTGGGTGCCGCAGATAGTCCCAGATAAACACGCCCAAGAGCAGCGCCCCAACGGTGCCAGCGAGTGGCAAGGGTCTACCCAAAAAACGTAATCGATTGAGGATGGCACGCAATTTAGAAGCGTTTTCCATACAGTTGTATCTATCGTTATCCGACACTCACAGTTTTATATTAGCCGCCCCCGCTGACTGATGTCGCGCTGGTGTGATGTCTTGTCACGACCTTTGCAAAAGTCTGCCGCTCGATTCACCTCCGACCTCCGACCAAGATTCCGACCAAGATTCCGACCAAGATTAAGACGAGATAACTCCAGGCTTAACCTCTTCATGTTTTGCCCTTAAGCAAAAGCACAGACTATACGGGGTGTAAACGTCTATCACCCTGGCCCAAAAGTTCGCCGTAGCTTCTCAGGACTTTGTCCACGCTTGATGAAGCTACTTTGAAATGGCACGGCGAGGGGCGAGGCTGGACTGAGGTCGGCAAATCCGAGGCATGGGAAGGTTTTGCCGGTTTTGCCACCCCAATTTGAGACTTGGTTGGTTGAGGGGTTTTAAGCGTTTTCTGCAGAGCGAACAAACGTTGGTGATTGTATTAGGCCGCATCATGGTGCAAAGACCAGAGAATCAATTTCAAGCGGGGATCACACTCCAGCAAGACCACATTTTAGTGGTCGATGATGAAGCGTTGATTCGCGAAACTGTGAGTCTGGCTCTAAAAGATGAAGGCTATCGGGTGGATGTTGCTGCTGATGGTTCTCTGGCTTTGGAACTGCTAGGAGATTCGGTACGTCAGAATCCGGCAGATCGGCCCCCCTTTGATCTGGCAATTTTAGATTTAATGTTGCCGGGAGTCAGCGGTCTGGACCTGTGCCGAGTCATTCGGCATCGCAATTGGGATATTCCGGTGCTGATTTTGAGTGCCAAAGGTAGCGAGACCGATCGCGTCGTCGGGTTAGAAGTCGGCGCTGACGATTATCTGGCGAAACCCTTTGGGATGCGAGAACTCATTGCTCGGTGTCGGGCCTTGCTGCGCCGTTATCGCCGGGCTAAGGCCCCCCAAATGGCCTCAGTCTTGATGTACGAAAATATCGTGCTGTACCTCAACGAGTTGCGGGTAACCGTTAATGAGCGGGAAGTGGCCCTGTCGCCTAAGGAGTTTCGCATCTTAGAGCTGTTTATGAATTATCCCAACCGGGTGTGGAGTCGGGAGGAACTGATTGATAAAGTATGGGGTCCGGATTTTATGGGCGATCGCAAAACAGTGGATGTGCACATTCGGTGGCTCCGCGAAAAAGTGGAATCTGATCCTAGCCAACCTCGATACATCGTCACTTTAAGGGGATTTGGTTATCGCTTTGGCTAATCAAAATAAGTAGATGGGCTTAATTATTTGTAGGATGTGTTAGCCCCAGCGTCACGCATCAAATCCCTGTGGCATGGTGCGTTACGGCTTCGCCTAACAGCCCCCTACGACATCGTTTATTGATGTCCACCTACTGACAGCGTTTTTGAAGCTAGTGAGGTGCAAAAAGTGCCCTTAATTTCGGAAAACGCTGTAAAGCCGGTCAGAAGGATTGTCAAACCTGCTGAACCTGGATGCCAAAATCTTGGTTCTCAAAATCCTCGCTCCTTTGATGAGATCTGCTAGAAAGCAAACTCTATCAACCGTTGGCGGCAATTCCCTCGACGGAATGAAGGCATAACGGATTGAAATGCCTACGATCTAGAGAGTGTAGAAAATTTTTAGCACATTCCAGATGGGTAGGCGATCGCCCTCGTCAGCACCCATCGCAGCAGCTATTGGAGACCAGGAGAAAACATGCAAGTTCCTCTCGAAATCACCTTTCGCGGTGTTGAAAAAACGGCAGCATTAGATACGTTAATTCGCAACAAGGTTGACAAGTTAGAGGAAGCTTGCGACCACATCATGAGCTGCCAAGTAGCCGTCGAGAAGATTCATGAAAGCCCTGACCACGGCTCTCCCTATCGAGTGCGGGTAGATGTAACGGTCCCGCCAGGACACGAAATCACTGCTGACAAAAACCCCTCTGAGCCGAAGCAGTACGTGCCCTTAGATACTGTCATTCGCGACACTTTTGAGGCCGCACGACGGCAACTGATTGAACTCGTAGATCGACAGCAAGGGCGCACCAAAGTACACCCCGAGCAGTCCGTCGCCGGGATTATTACTAAACTGATGCCCGCTGAAGATTACGGCTTTCTCAAAAGCTTAGATGGCCGGGAAATCTACTTCCACCGCAACAGCTTGATCCAGGATGATTTCGATCGCTTAACGGTGGGAACCGGTGTACAGTTTTTTGTGTCTGCGGGCAACAACGGTCCCCAGGCCAGCACCGTACGAGTCATCAGTAAGCCAGGGGTGCGAGCAGAAAAAACGGAGCATGAAGACGCTCCGGCTCAGCCACCAGCAGACTGGCAGCAGTAGATTACGCCCCTGAGTGTGCTGGCTCATTCAAGACTCAGCGAGCATTCAAAATTGCCGCCTGGAGCGATCGCCCCAGGCGGCTTGCTAGCATAAACAGCGGATTTCATTGATTCCATTTGTCAAACATCCGTTGCCTGGGAGACTGACCTCAGCAATCGGATACGTCATCCTGTTTGCGATTTCTAACTCCAATCCTCTCGATTGCGGCCCAGGTTTTGGTAAATACCGCCTTGGGCGTGGAGTTCACGGGTCTTGGCGTACAGTTCCTCTTCCGTCAGCCCCACTTTCTTCAACGCTTTGTCCAAATCGCGCTGAATGTCGCGTGCGCCCGGAAATCCCTTGTAGCGAATAATTAAACGAGCGAGTTCTGACAGATTGTAGTCTGTTGCCTCGCCCTGCAAGATTTGATTGACGATCGCGCGATCGCTGCGGTACTGCGGATGTTCCTGATCGGTCTTTTCGGTCATAGCGCATTCAAATAGGGGGAGGGGCACAGGGGGGAGGTTCGAGGTTGAGGGTTCGGGGTTTTAGGTTCGAGGTTGAGGTTCAAGATTGATCCTTGCACCTTATCCCATCATCTAACCCCCAATACCTAATACCTACTCCAAAATCCCCATCACCCTATCATCCCCCTACCCCTTCACTCTTTTACACCGCCGCTTTGCTAGGGGCTGGCTGCCACTCATGGTGAATGAAATTACCCCGTGCTTCGTCAACCCGCTCATAGGTATGTGCGCCAAAGTAGTCGCGTTGTGCCTGAGTCAGATTTTGCGGCAAGCGATCGCGGCGATAGCTATCGAAGTAATCCAGCGAAGCGCTAAAGGCGGGAACGGGAATGCCTGCTTGAGCCGCTAAGCCAATCACCTCTCGCCAAGCATCCTGGCGATCCAAAATCGTCTGCTTAAACTCAGGGGCCAGCAACAGGTTCGCTAGACTGCCATTTTCGCCATAGGCGTGCTTGTTCTTTTTC
>Ga0081526_100134_pt1 | contig 52059 bp, 44 predicted proteins | sample HotLakmasection2_FD_70991 | JGI IMG/M metagenome (GOLD analysis project Ga0081526, IMG submission 70991) | Hypersaline microbial mat communities from Hot Lake, Washington, USA - Section #2 (SPADES assembly) (version 2) | ecosystem: Environmental > Aquatic > Non-marine Saline and Alkaline >... | reverse complement strand
AAAGCAGTAAGTCAGAAACTTATGTATAAGCGGCAGCCTTCTCAAGGAGAGGTTTGACAAGACTCTGATTCCTCTCCTTGAGAAGGAGAGGTTAGGTGAGGTTCTGCCCGATCAAACAAAACTCCAGTTCTCAACTTAGACGTGGTTTATCTAGCCCAGACGATACCCAAACCCCCGCACTGTCTTCAGATATTGCGGCTTGCTGGGATCTGCTTCTAACTTTTCCCGAATCCAGCGAATGTGCACATCGACAGTTTTGTTATCGCCCATGAAATCGTGTCCCCAAACCTTATCGATGATTTGATCCCGCGACCAAACTCGCTTGGGCTGACTCATAAACAATTCCAAAATCCGAAATTCCTTCGGCGACAGACTGACTTCTTCCCCTTTGAGAAAGACTCGACACTCCTCGGGGTTGAGCGTGATGTCTTCAAAGCGCAAGACCGGAGTGGGCTCGGGTTCATTCGCTCCCCGCTGTCGCCGCAACAACGCCCGACAACGCGCAATCAACTCGCGCATGCCAAAGGGTTTTGTGAGGTAGTCATCAGCACCGACCTCTAAGCCGACAACCCGGTCGGTTTCCGTGCTCTTGGCACTCAAAATCAGGAGCGGCACATCAATTCCCTGATGCCGCAATAGCCGACAGAGATCTAATCCGTTCATGCCCGGCAGCATCAAATCCAGAATCACCAGGTCAATGTCTTGGGTGGCTCGTCGCGCACTGCTTTTCGTCCCTCCCAGCAGCTCCAGCGCAGAGAGGCCGTCAGCTGCCACCAACACCTCAAATCCCACTTCCGCTAGTGCTAAACCAACCGTCTCACGAATGAGTTCTTCGTCTTCGACAATCAAGACTCGACCAAGCCCAACCCGAACACCCTGTTCGTAGGTAGAAGGCAACGTTAGAGATGACATGGGAAGAAATATCTACAGTTTTTACATACGGATCCTACCAAAGGATTGGCATTTCTTTAAACCATTTATAACCTTAAGATTCTCTTTCGCGAAAAGACCGGAAATTGCAAAAGGTCTAGACAAATCTCCGATGAGGGAAATAGCGGCTTATTGAGTTTTGATGTTCAATTGAGCCGCTTTGCCGAAAAAATAATAGCTCCTAGCTGGAAGCCAAAATGGATTATTCAAGCGCGCGATCGCGGCAATCACTTCCTCGATAGACTGCTCCCCAACTCACCTGAGATACCGAAAAAGCATCCTAAAACCAAGAGAACAGCCACATTTACGGCTTTGGACGGCAGTACGAAATGGTTGAGGAGCTGGAATTTATAGTTTTCAGCTATCTAGTTAGTTACCAAACTAGTAATTTTAAGACGTCAGGAATAAATAATTTTTTTGAGGTTTTCCAAATTCCAGATAATCTTGACATCAAACCATGGCAATTCAGAGAAAATTGCTTGCCGTCAGGGCTTCTCAAAATGCAGGCTTTAGTTGAGACAGCGTCTCTTAAGGTTCATTCAAACCAACCTGTTAACTCAAGTGAATTGCAAGAGGGCATTGAAGTGGCGGACAGTTCGATACATTCCACAGAAAATGAAATTTCGCCTTCGCCAGCAGCACGCATTTTCACGGAAAATGAGATTTTATTGTCACTAATGGCTTTTTTAGCCGCTCGGACCCAGGTTTTATGACCATTTTACATCTTACAGATGGGCGATGGCTGTCTGTTCGCCATGAACACTTTTTTCTTAAAGGATCTGTAAAAGGCGAGAAAAAGCCTGCACTATAGGCTAGAAAATCATCTCTCTCAAGCCAGGGTTTAGGAATATGTAGATGAGCCCTGGGATAGTTAGGCTTTCTCCCTTAAGACGGATGAAAATGGTCTGCATTCCGCTCATCTTTCATGGCCCTGGCTTCAACTTAAAATCATCGTCAATTAATTTAGGGGAGTCTCTCATACTGTAGACGCGACTCCCAGCGATCAAACAGGGATAACGCGGGACTAGAGGACCTGGTTGCTGGAACGATACGCCCCAACAAGATATTTACTGCCATGGAAAATTAGGCGGGCGGCGATCGCGCTTGCCCATCCCGTACTTAATGAGTCTGGTCGCGAAGGGGGCGATCGCCCCAGCTTACTGAGCGACAAAGTTAACCAGTTTACCCGGCACCACGATCACCTTCTTAATCTCTTTGCCTGCGAGATATTTCTGCGCGATGTCGGACTCGCGGGCGTATCTTTCCAGAGCGGCTTTGTCCGAGCTAGCGGGCACTGCGAGGGTGCCGCGAGTCTTGCCCATGATCTGGATGACCAGGGTGATTTCGTCCGCCACCAGCGCCGATTCATCCAACCCCGGCCAGCCCTGCTGATGAATTGATCCGGCCCGGCCCAGTTGCGCCCACAGCTCCTCGGCAAGGTGGGGGGCAAAGGGGGCGATCAGCTTTACCAGGGTATGGATGCCCTCGGCGTAGACTGGGGAATCGGGACATTTGGCGTCACTCAGGGCGTTGCTGAGCTTCATCAATTCCGACACTGCCGTGTTGAACTGATAGTCGCCTTCGATGTCTTCGCTGATTTCCTTGATCGCGATGTGAACGGCACGGCGCAAGTCTTTTTCCGGCTTTGATAAATCAGCGGTGGCCTGTTCTGATTTGGCGGCGGCAGGATTCTCAGCAAACTCGGTAACGAGTCGCCACACTCGATTCAGGAAGCGGTACTGCCCCTCAACGTCCGCGTCATCCCACTCCAGATCCTTCTCTGGCGGCGCTTTGAAGAGGATAAACATGCGGGCGGTGTCAGCTCCGTACTTGCCCAGCACATCTTGGGGAGCGACGCCGTTGTACTTGGACTTGGACATCTTTTCGTAGAAGCCCTCTAGCGGGTCGCCCGTAGCGGGGTCAACAGGATGGTCGATGTCGGTAATTTGATCAATAGGGATGTATTTGCCCGTCTTGGGATTTTTGTAGGTGATGTTTTGCACCATGCCCTGGGTGAGCAAGCGACTAAAGGGTTCGTCGATATTGATCAGGCCGCGATCGCGCAACACCTTCGTGAAAAAGCGCGAATAGAGCAAGTGCAAAATGGCGTGCTCAATGCCGCCCACGTATTGATCCACCGGCATCCAGTCGTTCGCCTTCGCCGAGTCGAAAATCGCCCCTTCATTATTGGCGTCGGTGAACCGCAGGAAGTACCAGGACGAGTCGATGAAGGTATCCATCGTGTCGGTTTCCCGCTGCGCCGCTGCGCCACAGGTAGGACAGGGCACATTCACCCAATCGTCTAATTGGGACAGGGGAGACGCCCCGCGTCCGCTGAATTCCACGTTTTCCGGCAATGTCACGGGCAACTGCTCATCCGGCACGGGCACGGTGCCGCAACTGGGGCAGTGAATCACCGGAATCGGCACGCCCCAATAGCGCTGGCGGGAAATCAACCAGTCCCGCAGGCGGAAGTTGTCTTGCCCTGAGCCTTTGCCCTCTTTCTCTAACCAGGCGATCGCTTTCTCGACACTCTGCCCTTCGCCTTTACCCGCCGGGATGCCATCCAACGGGCCGGAATGCACCATCACGCCTTCACCGGGCCACGCTGCTGCCATCGTCGCGCCATCCAGGATGTCGCCCTCGGGCTGCACGACGACGCGCACTTCCAGGTGGAACTTGCGGGCAAACTCAAAGTCGCGCTGGTCGTGGGCGGGCACGGCCATGATCGCCCCAGTGCCATAGCCCATCAGCACGTAGTCGGCAATCCAGATGGGGATTTTAGTGTGGTTGACGGGATTGATGGCATAGCTACCCGTCCAGACACCGGTTTTCTCTTTGCCTTCGTCGGTGCGATCGATGTCGCTCTTGGCGGCGGCCTCGGCCTGGTAGGCCGCGATCGCCTCTTGCTGCGGCTCCGTAGTCAACTTTTCGACTAAAGGATGCTCTGGCGACAGCACCATAAACGTCGCCCCCCACAGCGTATCGGGGCGCGTGGTAAAGACTTCCAGATCGTCGCCCTGCTCGGTTTTGAAAACGACCTTCGCCCCGGTGGACTTGCCGATCCAGTTTTCCTGCATCAGCCGCACCCGCTCGGGCCAACCGGGGAGTTTATCCAAGTCCTGCAAGAGTTCGTCGGCGTAGGCGGTAATTTTCAAAAACCACTGTTTCAACAGCTTGCGCTCGACCTTTGCGCCCGATCGCCAGGACTTGCCTTCGCTGTCTACCTGTTCATTGGCGAGCACCGTCTGGTCGATGGGATCCCAGTTCACCGCCGCTTCTTTCTGATACGCCAACCCCGCTTGCAAGAACTGAATGAAGCTCCATTGGGTCCATTGGTAATAGTCGGGAGAGCAGGTGGCGACTTCGCGATCCCAGTCGTAGGAGAGGCCCAACTGCTGGAGCTGCGATCGCATCTGATCAATGTTTTGATCAGTCCACTTGGCGGGATGAACGCCGCGATCGATCGCCGCGTTTTCCGCTGGTAGCCCAAACGCATCCCAGCCCATCGGATGCAACACGCGATAGCCCTGCATTCGCCGCACCCGCGCAATCACATCGGTGATCGTGTAGTTGCGCACGTGCCCCATGTGCAGGTTGCCAGAAGGATAGGGAAACATCGACAGCGCATAAAACTTAGGCTTGCTGGGATCTTCGACGGTCTTGTCGAATCCCTGCTCCGCCCACACCTGCTGCCACTTTTCCTCGATCGCTGCGGGAGTGTACTTATCCGCCACGTCCGAAACTCCTTCTTGCTAGCCGCTTAACTACACAATTCTAAAGGGTTGTTTCCCCTTCAGGGAGATGAATTTGGAATTCAAAGATGGGAAGGCGAAACCAGACCAAAAAGCCCTAGCAGAAATCTGTCAGGGCTCCGAAATGATCGCTCAAAAAGACGGTTAGCTAGATTATTGAATCGCTTTTCGCTGACGTTGACGACCGGCGATCGCTCCCAACGCAAGAAAGCCCAGCAGAACCGAAGGCTCCGGCACATCCACGACTTTTAGAGAAACATCATCCAAAAAAGGCCCGACAAATCGAGATTGATTATCAGGCTCCACATCAACGTTCAGAGTACTAAAGGTTAATTTGACATCGCTGGCTGCACTAGACACATTGATTGTTCTAGAAAAAATGGTTGGATTAGCATCGGCCCCAATCTCGAATTGCTCTTCAAAAAGATCGCCAAGGGACACTAACACGCGGGCGCTGTCGCCAAATCTACCAGAGTCGTTATAACCAATCAACGTGAACGATAAGTCAAGGACATCGCCGACGTCGAAAGAGAACGCATTTGTAGATGAGAGGATTGATCGATCGTTGCCAGATGTATCAAGATATTGACCCTGGCCAGAGACTACTAACTCACCAGCGGGCAATTCAAAACCTGGCCCCAGGATATCAATGCTGCCTTCTTCAACCGTAAATGCAGTGCCGCTAAGTACGCCAGGCCCAAAGGTTTTAAATCCCTCGGCGTCGATGCCAGCGACCCCCTCAAACGACTCATTAATCAAAACTGCAGCAGATGCAGCCGGTATAGCCCCTACGGCAATCAGAGAGGAACCAGCAAGTGCTATCCCCATCTTTAAAAGGGTATCTTTCATCTTATGCCTCCTAAAGTCATAAGTATTTTCAAATCTATATAAAGAAATGAAAAATCAAATTTTAAAGTTTCATCTATGACACCCCTTGACCAGTAAAATTACATAGGCCAAGCAAAAATAACAATGAGCAAGCTCTAAAATTCAGGAGAATTTTATATTTACGTTTGCGTGTGAACTTCGGATGAAGTGCATCTGTCATCTTTAGCAACAACTCCGCATAAAACTCCTCTTTTTGATGACAGAAAAGTAAAGCTCCTTTTTTGCTTGACTGACCTCAACCGCAATGGCCTTAGGCTTTCCAGCATGTCGTACTCGATCGTCACGTTCTCGACCATTGCCATGGATTTGTTGCGTTTTTAGAACAAGCGCAAAGTTTATTGAGGCCGTTCCCGCATCTTTCAAGACCTGCCGTTAACTAGTAATTAGAGACATGGCATGGCACTCTCCTTGAGTCATGGCTTCATCGCACTAGCTCCACTACCGTCGAGGAATTCGAATTCACTACACTCGGCGGTTTTGTTTTAAGCAGTCACATTGCAGTCACAAAGGTAGCGAGATGATTCCTTCTGACCTTATGCATCTCGACGCAAGTATTTCCCGACTCGATCGCAATCAGGTGCAGTTGGATCTGGCGCTGGCCAATGAGGGGATGCTGAAGTCACTGTTGGCGAAGTGTTCACCGGCGATCGCCCGCCCCCATCAAATTGGGCAAATTCGGGTGGCGGTTGGTCCCCCGCCCGGCATTGAGGGCTTGGAGCATGTCGATGCGGTGGTCGAATATGAGCACGTCTGGTGCCTGCCCTCAGAGGGGTCTCCCTCAGGCGAAGATTTATCTGTGCGGGATTTACAGGGGTTGACGCGCTGCCAGTCGGATTTAAAGACGTTGGCCTGGCGAGTGAATTTGTCGGAGGCGATCGCCCTGCTGCAACATGGCGGTTTTGCCGAAGAGCAGATTCACCGCATTCTGCAACTGCCCTACGAAGCGTGGCATCGCTCCTGGTGGGATACCCTGGAACCCCAGGGCCATCTCGGACTGCCTTTTCAACGCTGGTTTCGCACCCGCTGCTATAGCGACGGCACCTACACGTTGCAATACGCCGACCACTACGCCCAAGATGCACCTCGCTGTTTTCGCGGCATTTGGCAGCAGGTGCCGCTGATGATCAGTCGCCAGAGCGGCCAGTTTGGGGAAACGTTATCAGGGCTGCGTCAGGCGCGTCACTTACTCAAAACCGATCGCTGTCTGTTGCTCGCCGCCGAACTCACCGACCTGGAAGCGGAAGGCTACATCCGTCAGGGCGTCAGCTTATATGCCCTTCAGCAGTCGCCGATGCATGGGCAGTCTTTGTGTCAACGGTGCGATCGCGACCAATGTCCCATGAGCGATCGGCGAGACACTCCCGTCGTCAACTGCAAAGCCTACATTTCTCACCCTTAGGAATGAGAATTGAATAAGTTGGGATAGCCGTCTCGGCTGTCCCCAGGCAGGCAAGATGCCTGCCCTAACAATCTGGATGTTATTTGATCCTCATTCCTTAAAGAGTCTTGGACGCCAAGTGCGAAATATTCCGCCTAATCCCCCTTCATAGCATGTGATCTAGAGCCATCAAACTCTTTGCTGGGCGTTGCTGAATAGCGGTATGATTTTGCAAAAATTTGAACGAGGTTCCAATATCTAGAGAGATTGGTTCATACTTGGAATCAGCAACGCCCTTTGCTGAGTCCACATTCCGATGACATCGCCACCCCATCATGATATGCGGAAAGTTTCTCTCTAATAACATTGTTAGCTGGCTCCGCCGAGAGTCCTTGCACTCGTTCTTTGAGGTTGTCTGCGAGTCCGAAACGCCCAGAGAATTGTCGGTTAGACAATGTTTTCAGTATTGTCTGTGGCTACAAAATCACCCAGAGGGTTGTCTGTGAGGGCAGTGGCGACGGGTAATCTGGTTGGGTTCCATTCAGAAAGCTTCAAGCTATACTGAAGGCTAAATGATAAGGATTATCTTTCCTTTTGAGTTCTGTTCCGAGCAGCTAGCGACCTCGATATCATAAGAAGGTTTGGTGCAATGGTTCAAAAAATTGCCTTGTTTAACCACAAGGGCGGAGTTAGTAAGACTACAACTACCTTCAATTTGGGCTGGATGCTTGCCTCGAAAGGCAAAAGAGTAATTCTTGTGGACAGCGACCCACAATGTAACCTCACGGGCATGGCGTTAGGAGAGGAAACTGAGGATGACGAGGCGCGAATTCAAGAAATTTATAATACGACCTCAAACATAAAGACAGGTTTAGCTCCAGCATTTGAATCACAACCGAGAGCGATTGAAGCTGTCGATTGTATTCCAGTACAAGGTCGGGATGATTTATTTTTATTGCCTGGTCACGTTGGTTTTGCTGAGTACGAGGTAACTCTTGGCATTGCTCAAGAACTAAGTGGTTCAATTCAAGCTCTTAAGAATTTACCAGGTTCCATCAATGATTTACTTGAGAAAACAGCAGCCAAGTTTAATGCAGATTATATTTTGATTGACATGAGTCCTAGCTTAGGTTCAATTAATCAGAATCTGCTGATGATTAGTGACTTTTTCTTAGTACCTACAACTGCCGATTTTTTCTCTGTAATGGCGATCGATTCTTTGGCTAAGGTACTGCCGAGGTGGTATGCCTGGGCTAAGTCAGCAAGTTCGCTTCCAATCTTAAGAGAAGCTAATTATACTTTTCCTAATGTTAAGCTGCGTTTCTTAGGAACGATCGTTCAAAACTATCGAATTATCCGAGGCAAAGAAACGGCTGCGTTTCAAACCTGGATTGAGAAGATTGAGAAAGCTGTCTCTGAAAAGCTAATCCCAACTCTGAGGCAGAGCAATATGATGTTGCCAAATCAGATTTACAGAGATCAGGGAATTGCGAGTAACCTTTCTCTCGCAAAGATCTCTAATTTCAATAGCCTTATCGCCCTATCTCAGGAGCATCGAACTCCAGTTTATGACTTAACCTCGGAGCAGTTGAGACAAAGAGGCGTAGTCTTAGAGAAAAATCAGAAGAAACAGGAAGAGTTCAGGAAAACCTTTTCAGATTTGGCAGACAAAATCATTGCATTAAGTTCCGAAAGCTCCGTCTATGCAGTCAGCGCTTGACCAATTTCGCATTAGCATTGGTCGCGTCCGAGACCTAATTGCACTTCATAATTCTGTTAAGGCCCAAGCTACAGGTGCACTTGATGTGTCAGATATGTTACGTGCTGCACTGGTTCTCGCTGTGAGCGCATTGGATTATTATGTGCATGAAGTTGTGACACTAGGAATGCTGGAAATCCATCGAGGACAACGTTCTGAGCCAATACCTTCAGCGAACACGACTCAGTCAGCATTTTCACGCTTTCAAGTGTCGTTGGGCGGTGCGCGTCAAGATCGACTGACAGCGATTGATATTGCTTCTTGGCTTGAAGCTGATATTCAACAAGCTCAAGGATATGAGTTTCTCCAGCAATCCCAGACAATTTCAAAGTTGATCCCCACAATATCAAGCAGCATCCTAAACAGGCTCAACAATACTTCTTGGTTAGAGAGTGAAATCAGGGAGCGTCTGGGATATCAAAGTTTTCAACAAGCAGACAAGATCGCTGATGCAATCAGATACATCTCAGACAAAAAACTGTGGGATGAGGTGGCTATCCAGATGGCTAGATCTGCGAAAGATGTGAAGCAGCAACTGAATTCAATCGTTGATCGAAGAAATAAAATCGCTCATGAAGCCGATATAGACCCAACTTTTAATATTGGAAGCCGATGGAACATTGATGAGGTGCTTGTCGGTGATGCAGTTGATTTCATTGAGATACTGGTCGAAAGTATTCATCAAGTGCTGTAGGAGTAGCATACGGTGTAAGCCAGCTAACTCAATCGTTAGGCGGCAGTTCCCCTCTCACGGTAGCCACTTACTAGTAGAAATTCGGGTATAGGATAGATCTACTAGAGAAAAACGAGGCTATGAACATCACCTTAGAGCTACCTTCAGAGCTAGAACATGAATTGTCCACCGAGGCATCTCAACTCAAACTTCCCCTGGCGGAGTATATTCTGCGCGTCCTTACCTTTCGTCCTTTTCTCCAAAATCCTCCTAAAAGAGGGGTAGAACTCATTGCCTATTGGGAAAGGATTGGGGTAGTTGGTTCCCGACCTGATATTGCCAATAGTCAGGAACACGCACGCCAATTGCGTAACCAAGCCGAAAACCGAGAGCGGGCTTAGATAGCAAATGTACTTGGTTGATACTGATGTCATGATTGACATCCAGCGGAGTTACGCGCCTGCACTCGCGTGGTTTGCCTCCATTTCAGAACTGCCAAGCATTCCTGGTTTTGTGGTGATGGAATTAATTCAGGATGCTCAGCAAGTAGCAGGTTCGTAAAGTCCTACAGATGTGCCTCCGTTGCCAATCGTTTGGCCCACTGAAACTGACTGTGCTAGAGCTTTGTCTGATTTCACTGCCTATTATCTGTCCCATAAGGTTGGCTTGATTGATGCTTTGATTGCCGCTTGTGCCGTTGGCCGCAATGCAACGCTCTGTACTTGCAACGTGAAACACTACCGAATCATTCCGGGTTTGAGTCTGGAGCAACCTATAGCCGCTGAATCGCCTCACAACCCGGTCGGGGAGCGGACTGACAAGAGAGCATGGTTGGGTCGCAAAGGTCACTGGCAGCAGTTCAACCGGAACGTTATGCCGCGAGTCCTCGGTTGGGGCAGTAGCTGGGATGATCTGCTTGTGGGGCAATCATTCACTTCCCCCTGCCGAAATGGTTGAAACCCCTGATTCCTCGCTATAGTCCTCCGGGCATGCACTTTGCGTAGAAAAAGGGGACAGACTTATCCAGACGGTGAATAGCCCCTTTTTCAGGAGGGTGGAGACCGCGGGAGAGCCAGCGAAGCGCTAAACCAATGCCTGCCCCCCATCCGGTAGAGTCCTTGTCGGCGATCGCCTCATGATTCCCTACTTGTGTGATTCGGCACAAAAGCAATGGATGGCGTTGTGTCGGTAAGACTGGGAATTTACAAGGCCGCTTTAGCGGTGGGCATCAAGCGTTTTTGTAGGCGCGACTTGATAAATATAACGATGAGAATGTGCGGATCACTACACAGATCATTCCTTATTCATCAGCTTGATGCGCAATTAATGATCCGTCAGGGTAGAGCTTAAGATGGTCAATCTACCGTTTTATGAACCAGAGTACATAGAGGCAATCTCCACCCAATGGAAAACGACAGACCAAAGGGAAAAATCTACTATGACGGTATAGGAAGTTCAGCTTAGGCATCAATCTCTTGGGTTGACGCTAAGTTAATGTTACTTCATTTTGTTGACAACTATTTCTTGGTATTTTTCCCATGAAAAACAAATTTCTGGCCATTTGGTTAGGTACTGGCACTCTCGCCCTAAATCTTGCCATTCTGCCTTTTGCCCTCCCCGCCTCTGCTCAAACTACTACCGATCCAGTTGTTCCCGGTGACAACGTTACCACTACCGACAACTACGATGACGACGGATTTGACTGGGGTTGGTTGGGTCTGCTTGGCCTGATTGGTCTAGCCGGTTTGAAAGGTAAAGATCGCGATCGCGACACCAGAACTAGCTATGACGATCGCACAACGACCCCTTCTATTAACAACCCTAGTACAACTACCACCAATAACCCCCGCTACTAGGGCTGGGGCATCGCGCTCTGATGCGCAATCAAGCAGCAGGGGCCATCAGCTGACGGCCCCTGCTGCTTTAAGCTGTTTAGCATCTAAACTGCATGATGACTGCACTGCATGTTGACTGCTATAAAGCCCTTACTGCAAGAATTTTAGAAAATTATACTATTACGGTTTGAATGCCCAACAGCTTATTACAACTATGTTTATAGCAATCCGATCGGATTAGGGAAGGGCTCATTAATTGCAAGTTCAAATTGAACTGGTATGATGTCAATTTCCTACAGGCGAACATTGCCGCGTAGGGCTTTTTTTTGGCCGCGTTTTTTCTTACGTTCAATACGTTTGCGATCGCTGCTTTTCGACCGCTTCGTTGGCTTCCGTTTTTTGGGCGTGTACGTCGCACTTTGAATCAGCTTTTTGAGCCGCTGCAGCGCTTCTTCTTTGTTTTGCTCTTGGGTGCGGTGCTCTTGAGCTTTGATGATGATGACCCCATCTTTGGTGATGCGGTTATCGTTCAGCTTGAGCAACCGCTCTTTGTGAACGGCGGGCAGCGATGAGGCGTTGATATCAAACCGTAGATGGATAGCGCTAGCGACTTTATTCACGTTCTGACCGCCTGCGCCGGACGATCGCACTGCATTCAGCTCAATTTCATGGTCGGGAATGGCAGTTCGGTTAGTAATTTGCAGCATCTTCTGGCACAGGTCACTGACTCCACCTTACCCAGAATCGGCTACCACCACACTCCCCAGCAGAGGGCAGCCACCATCAGGGGCGATCGCTCCCACGACTAATCGATCGCATTTCCCGTCGTCATGCGGCTAGTATATTCTTGCAAAGCCTGATGTTTGAGCTTGAGATAGGAATGGGTGAATTCTGCGCCCATTGCCTGGGGCAACACGGTATTATTTTCCAGATGCATCAGAGCATCAAGCAAACTTTTCGGCAGGGGTTTGACGGTTTCGGGCGGCAGCGGGTCAGTGTAAGCGTTGTTGTTGCGCCGGGAACCTGGGTCCCGCTTTTCGGCGATGCCGTCTAGCCCAGCAGCGATCAGAGCGGCGGGCAGCAGATACGGGTTGGCAGAGCCATCCGCGAGCCGCAACTCAAACCGCCCTGGATCAGGAATGCGGATGGTGTGGGTGCGGTTGTTGCCGCTGTAGCTCAGGGTATTGGGCGACCACGTTGCGCCGGAAGTTGTCATCGGGGCATTAATCCGCCGGTAGGAATTGACCGTGGGATTGCTATAAGCACAGAGCGCCTCGCCAGAGTGCAGCACGCCCCCGATGAAGTTATAAGCCAGCGGAGCGAGGCCCAGCTCCCCCTCCGGATCGAGAAACAAGTTAGTGGTGCGATCGCTGTCCCACACTGACAGATGCACATGACAACCATTCCCCGTCAGATGGGGAAAGGGTTTGGGCTTAAAAGTGGCTTGCAGACCATGCTTTTCGGCGATGCTTTTGACCATGAACTGAAAAAATGCCTGGCGATCAGCGGTCACGAGGGCCTGGTCATACCGCCAGTTCATCTCAAATTGGCCGTTGGCGTCTTCGTGGTCGTTTTGATACGGTCCCCAGCCCAGGGCCAACATGCCGTCGCAGATCTCGCGAATGATGTCAAACCGGCGCATCAGGGCTTGCTGGTCGTAACAGGGTTTAGATTGGCGATCGCGGCTATCCGAGATATCCGTGCCGTCCTCATTCAGCAAAAAATACTCGCACTCAACGCCAGTACAGACCTGGTAGCCCTGGGCCGCCGCTTGGGCGAGCACTCGTTTGAGAACCAGGCGGGGGGTTTGAGCGATCGGTTGCCCATCCCCGCCGTAAAGATCGGCGGGCATCCAGGCGACATCGGGCTGCCACGGCAACTGAAACAAGCTGTTCGCATCCGGCATCGCCAACACATCGGGATCCGCCGGTGTCATATCTAGCCAGGCGGCGAACCCCGCAAACCCCGCCCCGTTGGCCGCCATCTCGTCAATGCTCTGGGTCGGCACCAGTTTAGACCGCTGCACTCCAAAGAGGTCAGTAAACGAGATGAGAAAGTAAGCAATGCCTTTTTCGCGGGCGATGTCGGAGAGCACCTGAACCATAGCGTTTTTAGAAAGGAACACATCGGTAAGCAGCTTTATCATCTAGCGGGATGAGGCCGATTACGGTAGCCGGTGTGACCGATTTGTCATCCACTTGTGTACTGAGTTGGGGGGGCGGGGGCGATCGCCCAACCAACAAAACGGCTGACCATCGTGATTGACAGTCAGCCGTCCTAAATTAATGATTGAACCGCTTCCTTAGAACCGCTTCCTTAACCCAGCCATTAGCCGACGAACTCTTTGCGCGGCTCGGAGACCCCAGGAGCCGCTTTGCCCTTGAGGTAAGCCAACATGGTATCGGCGTCAGAAACTTCAAACGGGTCAGTGGGGCAATTGTCGCCGAAATCAGGCTCAACGAACATCTTCTCGACGGTCATGTCATTGACCACCATGGAATAACGCCAAGAACGCATACCAAAGCCCAGGTTGGTCTTTTCCACCAACATCCCCATTTTGCGGGTGAACTCACCGTTCCCATCGGGCAGCATTTTCACAGCTTGAGCCCCTTGCTGCTTGCCCCACTGGAACATCACGAACGCATCGTTGACTGAAACGCAGTAGATTTCATCCACACCAGCGGCCTTAAACTCATCGGCCAACTCTTCGTAGCGAGGCAGGTGGTTAGAAGAACAAGTGGGCGTGAAGGCACCAGGCAAGGAAAAGACGACAACCTTCTTACCCGCAAAAATATCTTCGGTGGTGGTGTCTTCCCAACGGTAGGGGTTAGGCCCACCTACCGACTCATCACGCACGCGAGTCTTAAATACAACGTGGGGAACTTTTTCGATAACAGCCATTACAGACCTCCTAACGGTCAACTCTAAATCTGAAGAAGCTATGAACCGAGCGCTGCCTCGCAGAGACCTGCGCTCTAACAGTTCCGAACCTCAGCCAGGGTGTCATAACCCCGCCTTGATTAGAATAGTTCTTAGTTAGGATTTTATCAATAACTTGAGTGATTTAAACTATTAAGGAAGTCTTATCAAAGACTAGTTTAAGAAAGATAATGCTATTAATGGATCAGTACTATCGGGTCGAATGCCTTGTGCAACTCGGTAAGTGCTTCATTGTGGATAGGTGATCATGTCAAAACCAACCGAGGAAATCGTCCAGACCCTCCGAGATAAACAACTGCGGGTGACGCCTCAACGCTTTGCTGTGTACGCCAATCTGCTGGGCCGCACCGACCACCCCACAGCAGAGCAAATCATGAATGACCTTAACCAAGACGCCCCGGTGTCTTCTCAGGCGACGATCTACAACTGTTTGCAGGCCCTGCGGGAAGTCGGCCTCATCCGCGAGGTGCTGCTCGCTGAGGGGGGCTGTCGTTATGACGCCAATGTAGAACCCCATCACCACTTTCGTTGCCAAAGTTGTGGGGCGATCGCGGATATTCCCTGGCAAGCGCTACAAGAAATCGAAGTTTCCCATCTGCATGGGGGTTGGCAGGTGAGCGGTTATGAAGTGACCGTTCACGGCACCTGTGAAGACTGCCAGACGTAGACCACCGTTCAGAATCATTGTCTTTCTTGGGTTGTGGCGCGATCGCGCCACAACCGTTTTTTTCGATAAAAAAAAGAGAGAAACCAAGCTGATTTCTCTCCCTAGTTCCAAGCGGGTTTATCGCCCTGAGAGCTAGACCTTTTTCAGCCAGCTAAACATCGCGCGGAGATCCTTACCCACTGCTTCAATGGGGTGCTCCGCTTCGCGGCGACGCATAGCAGTGAAGCCAGCGTTACCGGACTGATTTTCCAGCACAAATTCGCGAGCAAACTGCCCCGTCTGAATTTCCTTCAGGATTTTTTTCATTTCAGCACGAGTTTCGTCCGTGATGATGCGCGGCCCCCGCGTATAGTCGCCATACTCAGCAGTATTGGAGATACTGTCGCGCATGTTCGCCAAACCGCCCTCAACCACCAAGTCCACAATCAGTTTGACTTCGTGGAGGCACTCAAAGTAAGCCAGCTCGGGCTGGTAGCCAGCATTTACCAAAGTCTCAAAACCAGACTTGATGAGTTCGCTCAAACCGCCACAAAGCACGACTTGCTCACCAAACAGATCCGTCTCAGTTTCTTCGCGGAAGGTGGTTTCGAGGATGCCCCCGCGCGTGCCCCCAATCCCTTTGGCGTAGGCCATCGCCAGGTCACGAGCCTTGCCCGAGGCGTCTTGCTGCACGGCAAACAGACAGGGCACCCCCTGGCCTTCGGTGTAGGTGCGGCGCACCAGGTGACCAGGTCCCTTGGGAGCTACCATGACGACATCCACATCGGCGGGGGGCACAATTTGACCAAAGTTGATGTTGAAGCCGTGGGCAAAAGAGAGGACGTTACCCGCTGCCAAATTGGGAGCGATATCGTTGGCGTAGACTTGCTTTTGCACTTCATCCGGCAGCAAAATCATGATCCAATCCGCTAGTTTGGCGGCATCTGCAACCGGCTTGACGGGGAGCCCCTCAGCTTCGGCTTTGGCGATCGAACGGCTGCCTTCATACAGACCGACGATGACGTTGACGCCGCTGTCTTTGAGGTTGAGGGCATGGGCATGACCCTGAGAACCGTAACCGATGATGGCGACGGTTTTGCCGTTGAGCAGGTCGAGATTGGCATCGCTGTCGTAATACATCCGAGCCATAGAAATCTCCTTACAAAGTTTTGTAAATCTGTAGTCGGTTGGCGTTTTCCTAGCCTGAGCCAAAAGCCCCGATTTTTCCAGCGATGCGCTGAATGGGTTTCATAGACACGGAACGCGATCGCCCGTTGTGGCCCCAGTCCCACCCCTTGGCGGACACCTGAAATGCTTACCGAGACTTTACCCGGCTGCTGATTGAGCAATTCCGACCCATTCTCAGCAAATCGTCATCAGAATTTCACTGAGATATCACAGCCATTTCATAGGGTGGTTACAAGATTAGAAACAAAGGTGCCCTGGACAGCGCTTTCAACTAAACTAAACTGTATAGTTTCGACTTTTTTGGAACATTTGTTCGGTTTCCCAGGGCGGATCTCCCCCAGTATCAGGAGGCATTATCGGTAATGATGAAACTAAGCTACCGTCAGTCATTCCGGCACTTTCAGCGGGAATACTGTTCATATAGAACGCACTGAGCCCGGTAGCCAAACTACACTTGTAGTACTTTACGCAACGAAAAAGTTGTTTTAAGATAAAGATCCAAACTCATAACGGTTCCGTATTGCGTCTTTTCCGGTTTGGAGTTCTGTGCAAAACGAGTTGATCGCAGATAAGATATCCCCCTCTTTTCTGTGTGTCCGGCTCACAGGGTGGTTCTAGCTCCTTTTTGGAAGATTGTCGACGATTCAATTAGTTACACACCCGTTTGCGATCGCCCCGGCGATCAACCGGCCTTTTCCCTTGTTGGAAGGCCACTTCAGCATCATCAGTGGAGGCGAACTCATGCCCAAAGTTAATGCCCGTAAATCGAAAACTAAAGTCCCCTTCTCCGCCGACGCTGTGCGTACCTATTTGCATGAGATCGGTCGGGTACCGCTGCTGACTCACGAAGAAGAAATTGTTTTGGGCAAGCAAGTGCAGCGCATGATGGAGCTGCTGGAAATTCGAGAAACCTTGCAGGCCGATCAGGATCCTGAGCGTGAGCTGACTTATCAAGAATGGGCCGAGGCCGCCGATATTTCTGTCGATGAGCTGAAGCTGCTGCTGCGTCATGGTGAGCGCTCCAAGCGCCAAATGATTGAGGCGAACTTACGCTTGGTGGTGGCGATCGCGAAGAAGTATCAAAAACGCAATCTGGAATTTCTAGATCTGATTCAGGAAGGCACGTTGGGCTTAGAGCGGGGCGTTGAAAAATTTGACCCGACCAAAGGGTACAAGTTTTCCACCTATGCTTACTGGTGGATTCGGCAGGCCATCACGCGGGCGATCGCCCAGCAAGCCCGGACGATCCGTTTGCCCATCCACATCACCGAAAAGCTCAACAAAATCAAGCGGGTGCAGCGTGAGCTGTCTCAAACGCTGGGCCGTAGCGCGACCGTCGCGGAAATTGCCGAAGCCCTAGAGCTGGAAACGGCTCAGGTGCGGGAATATTTGACGATTTCTCGCCAGCCGATTTCACTCGATGTGCGCATTGGCGACAACCAGGATACTGAGTTGCAAGAGCTGCTCGAAGACGAAAAAGCTTCGCCGGAAGATTACACCGTGCGGGAGTCCCTCAAGCAAGACATTCGCACATTGCTAGCCGAGTTGACGCCCCAGCAGCAGGAAGTGATTACCCTGCGCTATGGGCTTAACGACGGTAACGAGCTATCGCTGGCAAAAGTCGGCAATCGGCTCAACATTAGCCGTGAGCGTGTCCGGCAGCTTGAGCAGCAAGCGCTGAAGCATCTGCGTCGCCGTAAAGGTAACGTGCGGGGCTACCTCGCCAGCTAAATCATTTTCCTTTTCCTTGAGTGCTTCATGCGTGAAATCCAACGCCCCTTCACCGGGGCGTTTTTTTTTGCTAATTTTGACCAGGGAAAGGCAGCGGCAGGCGATCGCTCCCCCTCAAACCCGCCCGTGGCGATACAAATGCCACTGCCAGGCATGGGCAATGATGGATTCCAAATCGGGGTATTGGGGTTGCCAGCCAAGGAGGTTACGAGCCTGCTCACTGCTGCCGATCAGACGGGGCGGATCCCCCGGACGGCGATCGCGCTCCACTGCCACAATCGTTTCGCCAGTCACCTGTCGGGCCGTCTCAATCACCTCCCGCACCGAGAAGCCGTTGCCGTTGCCCAGATTAATGAAGGTGGTGTCGCCGCCGTTCATCAGGTATTCCACCCCGAGGACATGGGCCGAGGCCAAATCCGTCACGTGAATGTAGTCCCGAATGCAGGTACCGTCCGGCGTATCGTAGTCAGTGCCGAACATGGCAATGTTTTCCCGACGTCCCAGCGCCGCCTGTAGCACCAGGGGAATCAGGTGAGTCTCGGGCTGGTGGTCTTCACCCAGGCGACCTTCGGGGTCGGCCCCTGCCGCGTTGAAATAGCGAAACACGACGGCATTCAACCCATAGGCCGCGGCAAAATCCTTCAGCATTTCCTCTACCATCAGCTTGCTCGACGCATAGGGACTGATGGGATTTTTGGGATGGTCTTCGGGAATCGGCACCGTTTTGGGGGGACCGTAGATGGCACAGGTCGAAGAAAAGACGAACTGCTTCACGTCGGCGGCCAGCATCGCCTCTAGCAAGGTCAGGGTGCCGACAACGTTGTTATGGTAATACTCCGCCGGTTTTTGCACTGACTCCCCCACCGCGATGTAGGCGGCAAAGTGCATCACTGCACCAATGTGGTGGGTTTGGAAAATCTGGTCGAGCAGAGCGCGATCGGTGGTTTTGCCTTGAATCAATTCCGCCTGCAAATGTTGCTTGACCAACTCTTCATGGCCATATTCCAAGCTGTCTAAAATCACGACGGGATAGCCTGCCGCTTCTAACGCCAGCACCGCATGGGAGCCGATATAGCCAGCGCCGCCTGTTACGAGAATTTTAGGTTTATCTGTCATCCAGATGCTCTCCAGGTTTTTGGCCCTGATGGCACGCCGTTAAGGTCGCCGAACCTTCAGGCATTAACAATTCACTAGGTTGAGTACGTATAGGTAGCGTCCCTGAGGCAACCGCCGGCAAAGCCATGACACCAGATAGTCATAGCCAGGTTTTGGCAATGAAGGACTGCGTCTCGTGGCTGAGGTTGCCCAGGACAATCACCCCCCACTTCGACCTCAGTCTTCACTGAAGTCCTCACCGACTGACCGTTATTACTATTCCCGTAACGCCCCGTCGCGGCACAGTCAAGCTGAGCCTGGGTGAGAAATTACCAGATTATCGCGGTGGACCACGGTATCGCCCGCAGCATAGCCCAGAATTTCAGGAATCTCTTCGGACTGGTGCCCAATGATTTGCACTAACTCGGTGTGGCTATAGTTCACGATGCCCCGCGCAATTTCGAGCCCTTCGGCATCACAGAGTTGCACCGCCGATCGCTGATCAAATTCCCCTTCAATTTCAGTGATGCCCGCTGGCAGCAGCGATTTGCCCCCCCGCTGAATCGCTTTCACAGCCCCGGCATCCAGATACAGCTTACCCGCCGGGATCAAGCTTTGGGCGATCCAGCGCTTGCGGGCATTAGCGACCGTCTTCCGGGGCGAGAATTGAGTTCCCAGGTCGGCACCCGCTAGAATTTTGGGCAGGTTTTCGGGATGTTGACCATCGGTGATCACGGTGCGCACCCCCGCATTAGCGGCAATGCGGGCGGCTTCGATCTTGGTGAGCATGCCCCCAGTGCCCCACTGGCTACCGCGATCGCCGATCTTGACCTGCAAATCTTCCAACTGCTCCACATGCTCGACGATGTGGATGGGCTGGGCATCGGGATTGGAACGTGGATCAGCGGAATAGAGGCGATCCACATCCGTCAGCAAAAATAGCCAATCCGCCCCGACCAAACTCGCCACCTGCGCCGAGAGGGTGTCGTTGTCGCCAAACTTCAGCTCCTCAATGGCGACGGTGTCGTTCTCATTCACAATGGGGATCACCCCCAGCTGTAGCAGTTGCCGAAACGTGCGGTAGCTATTGACGTAGCGCGATCGCTGCACCAGATCGGTGCGGGTCAGCAACACTTGCGCGATCGGCTGATTCAAAGAGGTGAAAAAGTCGTCATACACTCGCATCAGCCGCCCTTGACCCACGGCCGCCACGGCCTGCTTCATCGAAATCGTTTTAGGGCGCTCAGACAAATTGAGGCGGGCGCACCCGACCCCCACCGCTCCCGAAGACACCAAAATCACCCGATGCCCGGCGGTTTGCAGAGCACACAGGGTTTCGACCAGCTTGGCAATCACCGCAATTGCCAGAAATCCGGTTTTTTGGGTCAAACTTGACGTGCCAATCTTGACTACCAGGGTTTGGGGCTGCACCTCGTTATACCTCTGCCTGCTCAAGCAGACATCATAGGCAGGCCCCCGCCCTTTTGGAAAGGGGGCGAAAAAAACTCATGGGTGCAATTCTGAAAGGTTCTTTCTAAGATTGAGGGCAAACGAGATGACCGGATTCGAACACCTCGTACTGCTTTTCTACTGCTTTAGGGGGAATTTCTGATGACCTCATCCACGACTGCTGTATTGTTTCACCTGGCCTTTCCGGTAGCCGACATTCCGACTACCAAGGCGTTTTATGTCGATGGCTTAGGCTGTGAGGCTGGGCGAGAATCGCCCCATTCCATCATTCTCAATCTGTATAACCATCAGATTGTGGCGCACACAACCGATGACTTGGTGCCCCAAAAAGGCATCTATCCCCGCCACTTTGGCCTGGTTTTTCTGGAAGAGTCGGATTTTGATGCCTTACTCAATCGCGCGATGGATCAAGGGCTGAAACTCTATCAGCAACCGAAACGCCGCTTTCCGGATTCGCCGTTAGAACACCGCACCTTTTTCCTCGAAGACCCGTTCCATAACCTGCTGGAATTTAAGTATTACTGCAATCCCCAAGCGATCTTTGGCGAGGTGGCCCATACGCAGGTAGGGGAGGCGCATTGATTGGCTGGAGAATGTAGGGTTTGGCGGTGGATGGGTGCTAGGTTTCAGGTGCTAGGTGTCGGGTGCTGGGTAACAGGTGAAGACCCGGCAAAGCAACCCCAGCCCCGATCCCCAAAACCCCATACCCAGCACCCGGTCCCCCTTCCCCTACCGATCGCCTAAGCGGCCAGGGGAAAGAAGAGTTGGAGGTACCAGGTGATCAGGCGATCGCCCCAAAACAGAGTGATCACAGCTCCGAGGGCGAGGAAGGGGCCGAAGGGAATCGGGGTTTTGCGGCTAGTGATGTGGAGGGCGATCGCCGTCCCGCCGATGAAAGCTCCCAGGGCACAGGCGAGAAAGCTGCTGAGCAACATGCCCTGCCAGCCCAACCAAGCCCCCAACAGCGCTGCCAGCTTGCCGTCGCCGCCGCCCATGACAGTGTTGCCACTGACCAGCGACCCCACCAATCCGATGATCTCGAAAATCCACATCCCCAAAACCGCTCCTAAGACAGCGGTTAAGACGCCGCTGGCGGCTCCTGCCCAGGTCAGCGGATCTGGAGAGAATACCAGAAGCATCTGAACCCCGATGCCCAATAGCAGGCCCGATTGGGTCAAGACGTTGGGCAGGGTCAAGGTATCTAAGTCAATAAAAGCCAGACAAATCAGCCAACTCAGGAGAATCCATGCGCCGACGGTGGCCCAAGTTAAGCCAAAGTAGCCAAAGGCCGCGAAAAACAGCCCCCCGGTCAGCGCTTCGATGAGGGGATACCGGGGGGAAATCGGTGCCCGACAGTAGCGACAGCGACCTTTGAGCCACAGCCAACCAAACACCGGCACATTGTCATAGGGGCGCAGTGGATGTTGACAAGTGGGGCAGTGCGACGGGGGATGCAGCAGGGAAAGCGCTGCCGGGACTCGATATATCACCACGTTCAAAAAGCTGCCAATGGCAGCGCCGAACGCGAAGATCAGTAAGGGAAACAGAAAACCCATCAAAATCGACCTGTGGCCAGGGGCCGAGCACCATCGATCGCCCCAGTGCTCTAATGAATGTCGGGCTCAATCTGGTCTAAGGGCACAAAACATTCGCTAGGCAGCAACACGGGAGGACCGCTAAAAATTAGTTTGCCCCGCCGGGTCTTCCGATTGATCGCGACCCCCATGGGCCGCTGCATATCGTCGGGGTGAACTTCGTAGTAGGTGCGATAGATATGCCGAGCCGCCTTGAGTAAGGCCGGGTCAAAAATGGCAGCGGCCCCCGGAATTTCATCGGGATAATGTGCTCGCGGTGCCGGTGGGAGCGGCTGATGATAGCTATGCACAGCTCAGGAACCCTTAGTGTGTGGACAAAAGTTCAGTCAACTATAACAGGACTCTTCGCGATCGCTCCGGTGGCGATCGCTTTGCAAAACTTCTTAAGCAAGTGCCTTTAGGATAGCGTCTCCCATCCCCCTGCAGCCAACCGCCGTCATCCCCTCGGCCATGATGTCGCCCGTGCGATATCCCTGATCGAGCACCTGGTTCACCGCCGCTTCGATCTGGTCAGCGGCGGCGGGTTGGTTGAGGCCATAGCGCAACATCATCGCCGCACTGAGCACCTGCGCCAGCGGATTCGCCTTGTCCTGTCCGGCAATGTCCGGAGCCGACCCGTGGACGGGCTCAAACACGCCGGGACCCTCTGCGCCCAGACTGGCCGAGGGCAACATGCCGATGCTGCCGGTGAGCATCGCCGCCGCATCGGACAAAATATCGCCGAACAGATTGCCCGTGACAATCGTGTCAAATTGTTTCGGCCAGCGCACGAGTTGCATGGCGGCATTGTCCACATACAGGTGGGACAGTTCCACATCGGGATAGTCGGCAGCCAGGGCCGTAATGCGATCGCGCCACAATTGCGACACTTCCAGCACGTTCGCCTTATCCACAGAACAGAGCCGTCCCTGGCGTTTTTGCGCAGTGGCAAAGGCAACCCGCCCGATGCGATCGATTTCGCTCTCGGTGTAGGCCATCGTACTCACCCCCCGCTTTTCCCCCGTCTCTGACTGAAAGATGCCCTTGGGTTCACCAAAATAAATGCCGCCGGTCAGTTCCCGCACCACCATGATATCCACCCCTTCGACCACCTCGCGCTTCAGGGAAGAGGCATCGATTAGCTGGGGCAAAATCGTCGCCGGACGCAGGTTCGCAAACAGTTTGAGACCCGCCCGCAGGCCCAGCAAGCCAGTCTCGGGCCGCTGCTGCCGGGGCAGGGCATCCCACTTGTAGCCCCCGATCGCCGCCAACAAAACGGCGTCACTCTCCTGGCAAGCCTGCAGCGTTTCCTCCGGCAGCGGCGATCCCGTTTCATCGATCGCCACCCCGCCCATCAGCGCCTCTTGAAAGTCAAAGCTGAGGTCGAGCTGTTTGCCCACGGCTTTCATCACCTCAACGGTGACAGCCATAATTTCGGGACCAATGCCGTCGCCGGGCAGCAGGGTGATGCGAAAAGAGTGCGTCATGGATTTGCCAAAATTCGAGTTGCGGAATGGGGTAAACCGTAAGCGATAGTAACCCAAAGGGGTATTATCCTACGACGACGTCAGGGGATTCAATCAGGAATTCAGAATTGAGCAGTCAGCAGCCAGAATTCCGTTCTCCCAGGTTGTTTTCCGCGTATCGCATTTCGCCCTCCGAAGACCTTGGCATATGGAATACCTTTACCTGCACGGATTTGCGTCTAGTCCCCAATCAGCGAAGGCCCAGTTTTTTAAGCAGCAGTTTGAGCGGTTGGGGCAAACGTTGCATATTTTGGATTTGAATCAGGGGGATTTTGCCCATCTCACGCTGAGTCGTCAAATCGAGCAGGCGATCGCCTGGATCGATACCCGTCCGCAGGTCACCATTATCGGTTCGAGCTTTGGCGGATTGACCGCCTGCTGGATTGCGGCACAGCCCCAGGTACAAGCCCAAATCGACCGCCTGGTGTTGCTGGCCCCGGCGTTTCAGTTCTTATCCCAATGGCTGCCGCGCCTGGGAAAGGCAGCGGTAGCGCACTGGCGCGAGACGGGGTGGCTGTCGGTCTATCACTACGGGCTGAACCAGCCGTTACCGCTGGCCTATGACTTCGTAACCGATGCCCAGCAGTATGACGAGGCACAACTGCGGGTAGAAATCCCGACGTTGATTTTGCACGGGCGGCACGACGATGTGATCAGCATCCAGGCGAGCCGAGACTATGCGGCATCGCGCCCCTGGGTGAATCTGGTGGAACTGGACAGCGACCACGCCCTGGGCAATGTCCAGCCAGAAATATGGGCGTTAATCCAGCCTTTCCTGCAGTTGGGATAGCTCTCGGTCACAAGGCCAGCGCGGTTAGAGATGGGCGGAAACATCACCTCCCGGTTGATGGTAGTAGCTGGGTGGCTGATGCCCCATGGGCCACCGCTTAAGTCGGTGGACATAAATAAACAACGATGTTGTGGGGTGCTGTGAGGCGAAGCCGTAATGCACCATTCCACAGGGATTTGATGCGTTACGCTGGTGCTAACACATCCGACAAATAATTAAGCCCATCTACTTATGCTGTCAGCGCCCCTCTACGGCGGTCATTCCCAGCGCGCGCCCTTTACTCTGGCAACAGTAGGAAATATAAAGCACCGTCGGTGTTGACCTGTCCGGCCTGCGCCCCCGCAGCGTCACCACTGCCCACATAAATATCCACACGCCCCGGCCCTTGAATGGCTCCGCCCGTGTCTTGATTCAACACGTAGCGGCTGATGGGGCGGGCTTGCCATTGGCCTGCGGTCAGCTCCGGCCAGTCGAGGGTGATGAGGGCGATCGCCCCCGGCGGCATCAGAGCCTTATCCGTCGCGATGGAGCGCCCCGCAGTGACCGGCACCGAAAACGTGCCCGTCGGGGGGCCGCCCGCTGTTTCACGAAAGAACACGAAGCGATTGTTGCGGGGAATGTAGTCGTCGAGGGCGGCGGGATTGGCCTCAAAGAAGGCCAGTAGGCGCTCCAGGGTCATGCCCTCAGCAAGCACCTGGCCGTCGTTGATGAGTTCTCGACCGAGGCTGACATAGTCATACTCAGTGCGCCCGGCGTAGCCCACCGACATAAAACTGCCGTCGGTCAGGCGCAGACGCGCTGATCCCTGCACCTGCACCAGAAACGCTTCGAGGCGATCGCGCATCCACACCAGTTCCAGCCCCTTAAGCCGTCCGCGATCGCCCTGCAATCCGTCTTTGCCTTCCAATGCCGCACGGGTGGGGTGGGGTTCGCGCCATTGCTCCAGATCCGGCGGACGGCGATAGAGGGGATAGCGATACTCTGCCGTCGGGGTGCGGCTAGCGGCGTAGGTAGGCTCAAAATAGCCGGTAAAATGGACCGTCCCTGCGCCATCGTTGCCAACGGATTGGTACAGGGCAAATTCGCGCTGCACGGCGGCCTGAAAGTCCTCAGGGGAATCACTCGTGAGCACCAGGGTGCGAAACCGCTGCAAGCTACGGCGCACGCGATCGCGGGTGATGCCCGGCACCGGATAGTCAGCGTAGGCGGTAACGGCGGCAGGCGTATCCAGATAGCTGAGACTGTGGGCGATCGCCGTCAGCAGTCGCAATTGCGCTGCGGAGGCGTCTCCTTGCCACAGCAAATCGTCCGCGATCGCCCCATCAGGCCAACGTGTTTGCGGGGTGAGGGGCAAAACCGGGACAACCGGCGCAACCTCAGGGCGGCTCGGTGATGTGGGCGCAGCTTCAGCCGCCCCCTCAACAGCCACCTGGGATAAACAGGACAGACCCAGGATACCGGCGATCGCGCCGATCCCCGCCACCTTCAAGCTGGTAAACCGACCCATTAGTACCGTTCAACACTGGAACTAAAGACCGGCTCAACCCGAATCGCCAGTAATCGCGAGGGCCGAATCACCATGTATTCGCCGGGGTTGATTTTAGGAATCGGCACGTTGATGAAGGCATCGTCCGACTGCTTGGGCATTAACTCGGAGCTATACCACTTCTGAAAATCTTGAATCGTCGAAAACTTCACCTCTTGATGGTGACCGCCATCAAACAGCAGGTGGACGATATATTCGCTGGGCGTTCTTGGCATGGTATTCCCCGTCTTCTCTAACAGTGCGCCCGCTGGGGCAGCGACAACAGACAAATTGTACCCACGGAAAGCGCGATCGCTACGCCCCGCTCAAGGAATGCATACAGTGGGGGGCGATCATCGAGTTATGGCAAGGACTTGAGGGAAATGGGTTCTGGGTTTTAGGGGCGAGGTTTGGGGTACTGGGCACTGGGTTCTGGACGGCTGGCTGGAGTTACCGACCTGCTACCTAGCACCCAATACCCCTATCCATCCACGCCTACCGGCCCGACAGCTTCACCAAGCCAATGCCGCCAAAATACAGCGACAGCACTGCGCCTGCGAGCAAACTTTGGGTAACCGGATCGGTTGATGGCGTTAGTACTGCCCCCAAGATGGCGGCCCCTAAAAGAATGTAGCGCCAGCCCTTCAGCATCTTATTGGAATTAACAATGCCAAGTAGGGCCAGCAAAAACTGCACCACCGGCACCTGAAAGGCCAGCCCCGTACTAAATAGCAGTAGTAGGACGAACTCAAAATAGCGATCGATGGACCACAACTGCTCAACGACGTTTTCGCCGTAGCTGATGAAAAAGTTTAGCGCCGCCGGAATGAGGGCAATGTAGGCAAAAAAGATGCCCACAAAAAACAGCACGCTAGAGCCCAACACTACCGGCCCGATCACCCGGCGCTCGCGCCGCGTTAGACCGGGCAGCACGAACATAATGACTTGGTAGAGAATAAAGGGGCTTGCAATCAGCAACCCCGAATAGCCCGCCACCTTGAGCGACACAAAAAAGTACTCTCCAGGTGAGAGCTGGAGGAATTTCGCGCCTTTTGCAGGCACCTCCAAAATTTTGACGATTTTTTCGACAAACGCAAAGCAGCCGATGACCCCAATGATGACTGCGATCAGCGAATAAAAAATCCGCATCCGCAGCTCTTCTAGATGGTCGAAAATCGACATCTCCACATCGCCGGGCACCTCATCCAGATAGGACTCTTGGTATTCTTCTTCGGATGGAGAAGACAGCGTTTTGGTATTGGGAGAGGAGGTCATAACCAGGTGAAAAGCGGCTCAAAAACGTCAGGCCCTTCTAATTGTAAAAGCCATTGCTGCCTATGGGGATAGCAAAGCGTCGAGATCGGTATCTGGGGTCAAAGTCAAATTGCGAACTACCCCAGGTTCTCCGAGGGGTTGCTCGTCGCTGCCGTTAAAGGAAAACAACACCCCGCCGGAATTTCCGGCAGTAATGGCAATCTCCTCATCGGCCGTCCAGCTTTCCTCGCTCCCGGCAGGCAGAATGCCCTCGTAAGCGACTTCCCCGTCTACCGTCACGCGCATCCAGGCGTCTTCTTCCACATCCACTGCAAAGGTGACGCCTGCCGCCTGCGTTGTGGAGGGGGTGGGTGAACTCGCGGTTGACGGCGTCTCGATCGCCTCCTCGGCACTATCAGTCAGCGGGCGATCGCCCGCTGACTCGGCAGAGTCTTCGACATTAGCATCAGGGGATTCTGTCGGTACTGGGGGGTTGCGGGTCGTGAGCCACACGATCAATCCCGCGATCGCTGCCACGCCAATCATTCCCAAGATCCAGTTCCACTGGAACTGAGAACTCTGGGTCGGGGCGATCGATCTGCCGTTTTGACTAGGTTCCGCCTTAGAGAGCACCTTTAAACCGTGCTTGTCTTGCTGCTTCACGACCCCCTCGACCATGCCACTACTGGCTAGAGCCGGATCGGGCAGCACGGCTACCGGGGTAGGCTCAAACTGACGGGCAACTTCTTGACCGTTGAGCCCTAAATATTCGGCATAGCGCCGGATAAACCCCTGCACAAACACCGGCTCGGGCAGCGATTCCCAATCACCCGTTTCGATCGCCGCCACCAATGCGGGACGAATAAAAATTTGGTTAGCAACTTCATCAATCGACGTGCCTTTCTCCTTTCGCCTTTCGCGGAGATAGGCACCGACGCTAACGAGTTGCTCCTGCTGAGCTGGATTCACCTTGCACCTTGCCTCAATCAGGGAAACGGCGATGAGAGTAGTCTAAATGGACCCTCATCAACAGCTAACTGTAGAAGGTTATGTTACGTCATTTTGGGTTGGATCGCTGCAAGCTCGCAATCTGCCGGGAGATTTCGGGATTGTACAGCCGTAGATAATTCCAATAGCCGCCAAAGACCGACTGGATATAGCCTTTGGTCTCCGGGAACGGAATTTTCTCCGCAAAATCGTCTTCATCAATGTAGCCACCCCGATCAATCCAATCCGCGACGTTGCCCGGACCCGCGTTGTAGCTAGCCACCGCATAGAGGGAATCGTCGTTATATTCCGAATGGGTGTAATCGAGATACCACGTTCCCAAATTAATATTGTCGTCAGGATTATTCAGATCGGTGGCGGTGATGTCGGATTTCGAGCGAATCCAGTCAGCGGTGTCGGGCATTACCTGCATTAGCCCCGCTGCGCCGACCACCGAGCGAATTTGCGGCTCAAAGCGCGATTCCTGGCGCATCAGGGCGGTGACCAGCAGGGGATTGAGCTGCCGCTCTGCCGACCAGCGGGCAATCAAGTCGGCATAGGGGAAGGGGTAGAGGGTTTGCCAATAGGCGGGATGCGCCTGGAGTTCCTGGTGAGCGGCTTGCTCGTCGGGTTCATCGCGCCAGGCCAGACTCGACACCATAAAAATGCCGTCGAGATTGTCGCCGACCCCGACCCGCAGGACGCCGTCGGTAAATTGTTCCGCCATTGAGGGCGCTTGCACGTTCTCAAACTCGACTTGCCAGAGCGCCCAGGCGTCTTCGTCTTGGCCGAGTAGGTACAGCTCTTGCAGTTTGTCCGACCCGGCGGGTAGGGGTTGTCGTTGCGTCGGCAGGGAAATTTGGGGCTGGAGCGATCGCACCGTCTGAAAATTTCCCACATTCCACCCCAGTTCAGAGGCGGAGCGCCAGGCGAAATAAGATTCCGGATAGTCGCGGATGACTTGCTCATATCGCTGGGCCGCGTCCTTCTCTTGTCCGGCCCGGAGGGACCACTTGGCGGCCCAAAAGCCCATTTCCGGCGCGAGGTCATCGTCAGGATTTTCCGCCAGGAGCTGATCCGCCCACTGAATCGCCCCTGACCAGTTGCCTGCCTGACCAGCGTTGCGGGCAGATTGCGAGCGCAGGGCAGCCGCTTCTTCCGAGTTGCTGTAGTCCGACAGAATGGTTTCCCGCAGTTGCTTCGCCGTGTCGGGACTGTCCAGCGACTCCATGAGGTCGGCCTGCTCCTTGAGCGCTTCCGCCGCCCGCTGCGGAAATCGTTCAACTACTTGATCGAGCAACTGCAACGCCGTTTCTTGGTCCACCAAATAGGACAGCTTGATCAGCCCCAAAGCGGTTTCTGGCTCATTGGGAAAGGCGGCGTTGAGGGCGTTGTAACCTGCGATCGCGGCGTCTCGCTGCTCGCCAATCTGGGCTCCTCGGGCAGCTCGATACAAGGTTTGAGGACTCGCCGGAGCTTGGCTATAAGCTTTGCTTGCCGATTTGTAGGCCAGCCGCTCCCAATAGGCGAACCCGACGTCTTGCCATTCTGCCGACGTGAGTTGATCGCCATACTTTGCCACCAGGCGATCGACAAAGGTCAGCACGTCAGGGTGATAGATGCCGTGGCGCGCCATGATCAGCAGCAACGCCTTTTCGTCCGTGGGCTGGGGGGCTTCCACCAGCTTTTTGTGGGCGATTTCAACACTACGGGGATGGGCCGGAAAGCTCTGCAGCAGCTGCTCCCAGTATTCCGGCTGCTGTTGGCCCAGATAATACAAAGCTTCGCCAGAGGCGGGATGATCGCCATGTTTTTGCAGGACCGTTTCCCCCGTTTGCTGGGCCGTTGCGGGCTCACCACTGGCCTTTTGGGCTTTGCCCAGTTGAATGCGACTGTGTACCGCCAGGGCCGGAAAATCTTCGGGCAGGGTTTCCAGCAGGGGCACTGCCGCCCCGCCCTGGCCCTGATCAATCAAATCTTTAGCTAGTAGATAGCGGGCTCGCACCTGCTCGTCGGAAACCGGCTGGGCGGCGATCGCTTTCAACGATTCCGCTCGCTGGTCGGGCGACTGTAACGCCAGAGACCAGACCAATGAGTCCGCATTGGCTTCCATGCCCGAGGCAGTGTCGATCGCAACCGTGCCCTCGGGAGCCCGTGAGCGTCCCGGTAGCCAACCTGCGGCATCAGCAAACGCCAGCGTGACCCCCAGTCCCAACGCCGTCACGCCTGAGATGCCAATCCAGGGCATCCATTTTTCTAACCGCTGCCGCATCACTGCCTCCCTCACTGAGTAAATGATTGGATGTCGGTGCGTTGCCTCTTGCAGTTCTAGCAAAAAGCGACAGAAATGAGTTGGTTTTTGTCAGGAATTCAGCGTTCGGCATCCAAGGTGCAGAATCTGGCAGGGGAGAGGACGGGAAAATGCGGAATTAGGGGGCGGCGATCGCCGATCAGGGCACTTGCCCCCTCTGACTCCAGATAGAAAACGGTTCAACTTATCGCCAATCAATTGCAGAACCTCCCAAGCTGTGATCAAATGTAAAGAGAAATTATTTACCACAAGCGCAGCTCCACTACCTATGGATCTTCATCTATCAACTCAGCCCGTACTTGACTGGGCGGGCGACTGCTTAGCTATCGGTGTAACCGAGTCTGACTTGCCACTCGCAGGAGTGCTGGCCGATCTAGATGAAAAGCTTTCGGGTTTAGTGCAGGAGTTGATCGACGAAGCGGAATTCAAAGCCGCCGCCGACAGCAGCGCCGTGATTCGAGTCGGGAAGGCGGGGCCGGTGCGCAAGCTGATGCTGGTGGGGTTGGGCAAAGCGGCAGCGACGACCCTGGAAACCCTGCGCCGGGCCGGGGCGATCGCCGCTCGCACCGCCAAAAAAGAAAAGTGCAAAGTCTTGGGTATCAGTCTGCCCGTGTGGAATAGCGACACTTCTTTGTCGGCTCAAGGCATTTGTGAAGGGGCCTTGCTGGCGCTGCATGAAGACCATCGGTTTAAGTCAGAGGCCGATGACAAAAGTTTTGCGATTGAACGCATCGAACTGATTGGCTATCCCAACGAGGCTCCCGCCATCAGTCGGGCTCAACAAGTGGCCGACGGCGTGATTTTGGCGCGAGAATTAGTGGCCGCGCCGCCGAATGTCGCCACCCCCGCCATGCTGGCGGAAACCGCAGAAGCGATCGCCCACGACCACGGTTTAGACGTGGAAATTCTCGACCAAGAAGCCTGTGAACAGCTAGGTATGGGGGCATTTTTGGGAGTGGCTCAAGCCTCCGACCTGCCCCTCAAATTCATCCACCTGACCTATCAGCCGAAGGGCACCCCGCGCCGCAAACTCGCCATCATCGGTAAAGGCCTCACCTTTGACTCGGGCGGTCTCAACATTAAAGCGGGGGCGGGCAGCATGATCGAAATGATGAAGTTTGACATGGGCGGTGCCGCTGCCACCCTGGGGGCCGCGAAGGCGATCGCTCAAATCAAGCCTGATGTCGAGGTCCATTTCATCAGCGCCGCCGCCGAAAACATGATTAGCGGTAACGCCCTGCGCCCTGGCGATATTATTACGGCGTCGAACGGCAAAACCATTGAGGTCAACAACACGGATGCGGAGGGCCGGCTAACCCTGGCCGATGCCTTGGTGTTTGCCGAGAAATTAGGACTGGATGCCATGGTAGATCTGGCGACGCTGACGGGAGCCAGCATTGTGGCCTTGGGCGACTCCATCGCGGGCCTGTGGAGTCCCGACGATGCCCTAGCAGGGGAAATCGAGGCCGCCGCCACCGTCGCTGGCGAAAAGCTCTGGCGCATGCCCTTGGAAGAAAAGTACTTTGAGGGTATGAAGTCGCTGGCGGCGGATATGAAAAACACTGGTCCCCGGTCTGGCGGGGCCATTACCGCTGCCCTCTTCCTCAAGCAGTTTGTAAACGACACTGCCTGGGCGCACCTGGATATTGCCGGTCCTGTCTGGAATGAGCGCGAAAACGCCTACAACAGCCCTGGGGCTACGGGTTACGGCGTACGCACTCTAGTAAGTTGGGTGCTGTCATAGCTGACGGATAAATGTCGAAGCTCCCGGTGTTGACAACTGGGGGCGGGTTTTATTGGTCCAAACTGAATTGGTCTTATCGGTGCTGGCCTTACCCGAACGTATCAAGCAGCCTGATTATTGGCAACCTCCAGGCCGAGAAGATGCCATCCGCAAAACACGGGAATGGCATCAGTAGCGCAGGATTTAGCCTTTGGACTTGCCCTTCTTATTTTCTCGATCGCCTTTGTCCTGACCGGTTTTCTTATCCTTGGAATTGTCTTTGTCGCGATCATCCTGCTTATTGGTGCGATCGCTTTTATCGCCTTTTTGCTTCCCACTATCCTCTTTTTTATCGCGGTCTCCGTCTTTATCGCGGTCTTCGTCCTTACAAGGAATGGGATTATCCCCTGCGCCACACTCATCCCATCCACGGCTTTGGTTAGGAGGCCCATCAGGAGCATAGCCAAATAACTTGCTGCTACCCTCTCTACCGTCACTAGACTTGATTCGCACGGCAAAGGCTTGGTTAAAGAAGTTTTGGATGGTCAAACCATCACCCAAAACGAAAAATGTCACCTCTTCAATATCGTCATTGCCAGGCTTGCTGCCAACCTTGAAGCCGACATCGAACAACAATTTTTGGGATCCGCCCTTCACATTTGCGCCACCCCCCAGATCGTTTACATCTGCGATCGCCTGTTGAGAATCAAGTTCAGTTTTATTAATATCTAAAATTTTTACCCTTTCCACCAATGCATCATCGTCCAAGTCAAACCAGATGCCACTGATATCACCAGACACATAATCACCCGTGGAATCAATTGATGCTTTGATGATGACCCCATCGGCAAAATCTTCTAACCAAAAATCAACCTTGGTGTTGTCCCCCGTAAAGTCCTCAATCGAAAAGGAAAAGGCCGCCGCCTCAGTGGGGGTAAAAGCTGTCGATACCACGACTATTCCTGTTGCTGCCAGGACGATTGGCAGAAAAGACTCGTTTCTCATCAAGAGTTCCTCTCAAAATAATGCAAAAACATGTCGGATAGAGCTTAAGTATTAGCCGATTCAATCCCTCAAGTAAGAGGATGCGCAAAGCTGGTTGCCCAGAGTTTGCCGGTTGAAATCCCCATTCCTATGCGATGGCGTAGGCTCGATTAGAGTAGAGATTGAGAAATAGCACTCTGTGCGAAATAGATTGAGCTATCAATATGGACCTCTCCACATGATTTAGCTCTACGGCAGCACACCCCACAATGATTCCTTGTACGTGTTTCTACGAAAATACCCTCACTGAATCAGTCTGGGTATCCGTATTTGCTGTTCTTCTTAGAAAATTTACGGATGGATAAAAAACCTGTCTGGAACGAGAGACACTTGAAGTGTAGGCAAGTTGTTTAAAGCTAGGGGCTTGCGAGAAGTATGAGTCCTTCTCGTAGTGTCGTTTCGAACGCTTCAGCTTCTTTGAGACGATGCGCCTAAGTAAGCCCTTTCTGATTTAAGGAACTTTCATGCTGTGGCTTGGTCGGCAGTGTTGAGGTACAGCGCCGCGCAGATGGCTCCGTACCTCCATATGCTGTGGAACAAGGGGCTTAAGCCCCTTGCCTGTCGGCACCTTACTGCGGACTGCTATACAAAACATGATTTGCAATTTGCTTATACGCCAAGATCGACACTGATACGGTGGGCGCAGGCAAACCCTGAAAATGCGACTGCGTTGAGCCCCTGTCCGGGAAAGGTGCTGTCGCCGACGCAATACAATCCGGGGACAGCGGTGCGGTTAAACGGCATACCTAACAGGCCCCACAGTTGGCGTCGAGGCATGGGGCCATAGGTGCCGTCCACACGTCCCAAAAAACGGCGATGGGTACGGGGCGTGCCGATAGAACAGTGGTCGATCGCTCCCCTAAGTCCCGGAAAAACCTCTTCTAGCCGCTGCATCAGCTGGTCAGCTAGCGCTTGTTTGTGGTGCTCATAATCGCTGGGCGATCGCCCCTGCCAATCACTCATCCAGCTGGGGGTAAAGGCGTGCAGAATATGGCGACCCGGCGGAGCTAAGCTGGGATCCAGCAATGTGGGAATCGACAGAAACAGGGTGCCGTTGGGGGCTTCCAGTTTGGCCCAGTCGTCCAGCAAAATCTGGTGGCAGTCTGTATCCGGGGGAATCACCGCTGCATCTACCCCCAAGTGCAAGCTGAGAAAGCTGGGCGCTGGTGTGTATCGCCTTTGCCAGCGTTGCTCATGGGCAGGCAGCGGCAGATCGAGCAGTGTGTTGAAGGTATCCCAACGGGTGGCGTTGGACACGATGCGCTGGGCGGTATAGTGCTCCCCCGTCGCTAGCTCGACTCCGATCGCTCTACCAGCCTGGGTCACAATGCGCTTGACCCGCGACTGATATTGGATGTGACCGCCCGCTGCCACGAGCCCCTGGGCCAACGCCGCCGCGATGCGCCCAACGCCGCCCTGGGGATAGTTGACACCGCCGTAGTGGCGATCGCTAAACACCATGCCCGCATTGATCAGGGGCGTTTTCGCAGCGGGGACCACCGACCAGCAGTAGCATTCCATGTCAATGAAGCGCAGCAATTCGGGATCGCGTAGATAGCGGCGCGCTAAGCCGCCGACATTAGCGGGCAGTCGTCGCGCCAGCCCCAAGCAAGCTAAGGGATTTTGCGCAAACACGCGAGCCACGTAACGGGGTTCTTCCAGTGAGAGCAGTTCGATAGAGTTCAGGCAGTGGAAAACTTGCCAGCAGGTGTCATAAAAGCGGCGGATGCCCTGCCGTTCGTGGGGAAAGCGATCGCCCAACGCGGTCAAAAATGCCTCATAGTCGCGATGGACTCGCACCGCCAGGCCGTTCGGCAGGCGGTAATGCACCTGCACCGGATCGGGGATCGTGGTCAACGGTTGGCCGACTGCCGCCAGTGCCCGCGTCAGCAAATTGGTGGTGCCCTGCTGACCAAAACCAAAAATCATCGAAGCGCCCACATCAAACCGATAGCCGTCGCGCTCAAAATAGCCCGCACTCCCCCCTGGAATCAGGTACCGCTCCAGCACCAGGGGCCGCACACCTTTAGCCGCCAATTGGGTCGCCGTCACCAGCCCGCCCATGCCAGAGCCGATGACAATGACATCAAAGTGACTGCCATCCGGCCAGCGGTGGGAACGGGGAGGCGAAGCAGCGGTGGGCATCATGGCGATCGCGGGCAAGGTGTACTCTCACCCCCTAGAATCCCTCATTCTGCGCACGACTGTCATTGCATCGGTTCATCCAGGGAGTATGATGTTCCAGACCATTTTGCCGCGACAGATTTATGGCTCCTCAACTCCGCGTCTTTGTGCCCCCCCATCCCCTGGTCAAACACTGGCTAGGCGTGGCCCGCGACGTTAATACGCCATCGTCCCTGTTTCGCACAGCGATGACCGAGTTAGGGCGCTGGCTGACCTACGAAGCCGCCCGCGAATGGCTGCCGACCTTTGACACCCAAGTAGAAACGCCGCTGGCTCCCTGCCCCGCCACTTTTATCAATCCCGAAGTGCCGATGATGATCGTGCCGATTTTGCGGGCAGGGCTAGCCTTGATGGAAGGAGCACAATCGGTGTTGCCCCTGGCCTCGGTCTATCACGTCGGCTATGTCCGCAATGAGGAAACCCTGGAAGCCAGTTGCTATCTCAACAAATTGCCTGACCGCCTCGCCCCCGAAACGCGAGTTCTCATTAGTGAACCGATGTTGGCGACGGGGGGCACGATGATCGCGGCCATGGCTGACCTGACCGATCGCGGCATACAGGCCACAAATATCCGCATTATCGCGATTGTGGCGTCCCCCATCGCTCTCCAAAAGCTGGCGCAAGCCTATCCAGACCTGACGATCTATACCGCCATCATCGACGAAGGGTTGAATGATAACGGCTATATTGTGCCGGGCTTAGGCGATGCGGGCGATCGCACCTTTGGCACTTGAGGGAGAATTCCGAGTTCGGAATTCTCCAAAACACCGGGGACCTGATGAGCATTCACAATCGTGTCCTGCCTTCAACGGAGCCAGCCACAATTGACAACGTTTCCGCTGCAAACCGTCAGAAATCAGCAACAATAGCAGTACACTGACCAAACGAAGACCCGTCAGTTACGACGAATTCTGTGATTTCCCATGAGTCAGCAAGATAACTTTGGCAGCGGTTTTTTTCTGGGCACGCTCTTTGGCGGCGTGGTCGGCGGCATCGTCGGGGCGGTTGTGGCCGCCCGCATCCGCAGAGACCCATCGGAGTCTGATAGTTTCCGACTATCTGATACCCACGAGGGCGAAGGGGGAGCATTTGAACCCTCGGAAGAAGAAATGGAATTGGCGCGCCGGGGACTCGAAGACAAAATTGCCCAACTCAACTCCGCCATTGATGACGTACGGCATCGTTTGGGCACTCCCAACGGTCAAACTCAGCCTTACGACGACGTCAATTAATCTCTCGCGGGAACCGTCCCCTGAGCAATTTGCGCTGATCAGCCTACGGTCCGCTCGGCTTTAAGCTGCCGAGCGCGGACCGTAGGCACTGCCAATCCAGTCAAAATCAATTTCGTTGAGATAATCGACCACCCAGTTCGCCCGTCGCTGCACCATGCGATAGGGGTGGCAGTGGGCGACCCCCACCACCGGAACGCCCGCCTGTTTGGCTGCCGCAATGCCGGGATACCAGGCTTCCACCGCCAAACAGTTGGTGGGCTTTAACGCCAGGTCGGGAAACTGGTCATTGAGGCGAGCGATCGCGATTTCATAGCCCCGAGTCGAGGGCTTCTCCTCATTCACCGCCAGATCCTCTGCTGTGACCTTGACCGCAAATTTGTCGTCTAGTTTGGCCTGATCTAAGACCCAATCGACCTCGGCCCTAGCGGCAGCGGTCACCAAAGCCACAGGCAACGCCGCGACTTTGGCTTGGTACAGCAAGTCTTCTAAACCGGGATAAATCGGTAACCGGGAAATTTCGGCCAGCTGTTGCAGATAGCTGTTGCTGAGTCGCGCTAGCAACTGATCCAACAACTCTGGGGTAGTGACTCGGCCTCGCCGCGAGAGGAGTCGGTCTAGACAGGCGCGATCGCTCCGTTCGGCACACATTTCGCCATATTCGTCAGGATGGGGACGCAGATTTTCCGAAATCAAGATTTCATCGATCAGCCGTTCCTTAAGACCGGTGTCTTTAATCACGATCCCGTTAAAGTCAATTAGTAAGGCTTTGAGCACCATAGAGTAAAACGAAACAGGCAATACAGGCTCGCTGTTTATGCAGTCTAGCCCACTGAGTTCACCACTCAGGGATTGGCGGAAAAATCACATTTCCGTTGATGGCAGTGGTTAGGTGAGTTTCGGAGCAGGCGTTGGGGCGTTAACGGCGATCGCGTCCTTTAAGTAAACGGAGTTGAATAATAATTGCTGTGTGTAAGGTAAATCCCGAGTCTCTAAACCTATATGTCTATCGGTAGCGGGAGCGCTGCAACCTTCAGCCCACGCGCTACGGTGGAAAGTGAGCAGTCCCTACCGCATCATGATCACTCCACCGACTGTCAGAGTTCTAACTTGCCAAGGAGTTTATATGCTTTCTCAAGCAATGAGCGATCGCCTCAACAAACAAATCAATCTGGAGATGTACTCGTCACACCTGTATCTGCAAATGTCCTCCTGGTGTGCCTATCAGTCGTTGGATGGCTGTGAGGAGTTTTTGCGGCTGCACGCCCAAGAAGAAGCCGAACATATGCATCGCCTGGTCGGCTACATGCACGAAACGGGGGCCTTTGTCGTGCTCGGCGGCATGGACGCACCGCCGACGCAGTATGACTCGGTGCAGGCTCTATTCGAAAAAATCTACGAGCACGAAATCTACATCACCCGCAGCATCAACGAACTCGTGCACGTCGCCAACAGCGAACCCGACTACTCAACGCTGCAATTTTTGCAGTGGTACGTCGCCGAGCAGCATCAAGAAGAATTCCTAATGAAGGGAATTTTGGACAAAATCAAGTTAATTGGCACCGCAGGTCAGGGCTTGTACCTCATCGATCAGGAAATCGGCAAGTTGGCAACTTCGTCAGCCAAAGAGACCACAGCCCTGACTGTAGGCACCGCCCCGGCTTAGTCATCAGGCTTGAAAACCCACAGCTGGCTCCGCCGGGGCACACGCCGATGCGCCCCGGCGAGCCTTCCTGCGTCCGCGTTCAATCGTTCAGCACGCCTAGCAAGAAGTCAGTGAGGCTGCTGGGGGTGATGGTCGCGATCGCCTTGGTGTCGACAATGTCAAATTTTGCCCCGGCAGCCTTGAGATCATTATCCAAAAGCTGTAAAAAGCCCTGGGCGATGGGGTCTTGACCAATTTGCACAAACCCGATCCCCAACTCCGAATCGTGATCCAATTGTTGGCTGGTCTGCATGATGGTGCGCGCAATGTCAAACCGGCCCTTCGGCTCACCGTCTAAGATCACCAAAATGATCTCCCCGTTCGATTTGGTGTCATGGGTGGCTTTGCGACTTAAAAAGTCAGCTAACGCATTGGGTAAGACCACCTGCAAGTCAATTTCTTCCGGGGGATAATTCTCTTCAATAGCGGCCGTCAGGGTGCTGCTGGTGACGTGCTCATATTGGCGAAACTGGCAGTCATCCCCCTCGCCCCGACAAGACACGTAAAGCGTAATGCCATCGGGATCGAGGGCTTCGCACTGCTGCACCAAATTGATGACAGCAGTTTGGGCGGCTGCCCAGCGGTGCGCCGCATCGGGGGGTGGAGTGGGATAGGCGGTCGCAGTGCGGGCCAGAATGATAGTGTAATCGCGATCTTGGAGCAGAGACGAGTCCGCGAGAGCAGGCGAAACCGGGGTTGAACTCATCGGCTGGCAGCAAAAAACGTCCCCCCTACCATAGCTCAGGTCTTCCCCATCAGAATCGCCTACCGAGCCGAGATGTGGTTGAATCAACAGTCAGCACCCGGAGGCAAGGCGCATGGGGATTTTACGACAGGGTTGGCAATGCGGCGGCCTAGCAGTGGTCTGGAGCACGCTGGGGCTACCAGCGCTGGCGCTGTGTCCTGCCGACCTGCCCGCGACCCTGGAGGCGATCGCGGCTCGCCCTGAGTTATCTGCGGCTCGTCTGGGGGTACAGGTCGAAACGCTGGCAGGCAAAACCGTCGCGAGTCGCGAGGGCGATCGCTTCTTTGTCCCCGCTTCGACCCTGAAACTGCTGACCACTGCCGCTGTGTTGACGGAGTTAGGCCCCGCCGCAACGCTGCCAACGGTGATCTTGGGGGCGACTAATGCCGACGGCACAACGACGCTACAGGTGATGGGGGGGGGTGATCCCAGCTTCGACCAAGGGAGCCTGGACGCTTTGACCACGCAACTAGCCCAGCAGAATATTCGCCAGGTCGATATTTTGTATGGCAACGAGTCGGCCTTTCCCGGTGAGGCGGTGAATCCCAATTGGGAATGGGAAGATGTGCAGGCCGGGTACGGTGCGCCGGTCAATGCCCTGATTTTTGAAGAAAATGAGATTGGGTTGACCCTAGTCCCCCAAGCGATCGGCGAACCGCTACAGGTCATCTGGGACGCACCGGGCCAGGGGGCCGGTTGGACCATCGAAAACGACAGCACCACCGTCGCCGCCGGGGGTTCGGAGTTTGTCAGTGTCGGGCGCGAGTTGAGTCGTCCAGTTCTGCGCGTGCGGGGCCAGTTGATGGCCGGTGCCCAACCGGAAACCGCCGCGATCGCCGAACCTGATCCGGGTCAAGCTTTTCTACGGGCTTTGCAAAGGACGTTAGCAGCCCAGGGCATCGCCGTGCAGCAAACCCTCGTGTCGTCCCCCCCCACGGATAATCTCTGGCAAGAACTCGCCGAGATCGAGTCGCCAACCCTGGCAGAGCTCCTGATCCCCACCAATCAGAACAGCAATAATCTGTATGCCGAAGCGTTGCTCAAAACCCTGGGTCGCCGCCAGGTCGGGGCAACGGATGCGACCGCAGCGGGGATCGCGATCGCCCGGCAAACTCTCCAAGATCTAGGCGTGAACATTGACCAAGTCGTCATGGTGGACGGCTCTGGCCTCGCCCGCAAAAACTTGATCACCCCAGCAGCAATGGTCGAGGTCCTGCAAGGGATGGCGCGATCGCCCGACGCCGACCCCTATCGCCATTCCCTCGCGGTGGCGGGCGTCAGTGGCACCCTGCGCAACCGTCTGCAAGGCACTCCTGCCGAGGGACGACTCTACGGCAAGTCGGGGGCCATCAGTCGCAACTTTGCCCTGGCAGGCTACCTAGAACCGCCAAATTATGAACCCCTCGCCTTCACCATCTTGATCAACAACATCAACGCCGGAGGCAGTGTCGCCCGCCCCATCATCGATGACATCGTGCTGCAACTCGCCGCTCTAAAACCCTGCGATTGAGCGGTGGGCGATCCTCAAGGGGGCCACAGTCGCAAATCGAAACCCCGACGAGGAAACTTTCCTGGCCGGGGCTGGAATGGGGGCGATCGCCCACCGCCAAAGGGCTATTTTGCCGCTGATAGGGCCGCTGCTTTTGGCGCTACGCCGGTGTCACCCTGAGATAGTTTCGCCAGGATGGCGGTCACGTTTGCCCGCGCATCGCCAAACAGCATCGACGTATTCTGCTTGTAGAACAACGGGTTCGCGACGCCCGCATAGCCCGCAGACAGGCTGCGCTTGAGCACGACCGTATTCTGAGCTTTCCAGACTTCCAGCACCGGCATCCCCGCCATCGGACTATTGGGATCTTCCAACGCGCTGGGGTTCACCGTGTCGTTCGCGCCGATCACCAGCACCACATCCGTCGCGGGGAAATCGTCGTTGATTTCCTCCATTTCCAGCACGATGTCGTAGGGCACGTTGGCCTCCGCCAGCAGCACATTCATGTGACCAGGCAAACGACCCGCCACCGGATGAATGCCAAACCGCACTTGCGTGCCGCGATCGCGCAACAGTTGCGTAATCTGCGCCACGGCGTGCTGAGCCTGGGCCACCGCCATGCCGTAACCGGGCACGATGATCACGCTATTGGCCTCTTCCAGCAGTTCGACGGTGTCTTCCACGGAAACCGGGGTCGCCTCACCTTCCACCGCAGCCCCTTGATAATTGGTATTGCCAAAGCCCCCCAGCAACACATTCGCAAAGGAACGATTCATCGCCTTACACATGATGTAGCTGAGAATCAAGCCGCTGCTGCCCACCAGAGCGCCCGTGATAATCAACAAGTCATTGTTCAGCATGAAACCAGCGGCGGCGGCTCCCCACCCGGAGTAGCTGTTGAGAATCGAGATCACCACCGGCATGTCGGCCCCGCCGATCGCAATGACCAGCGTAATCCCAAGGATAGAGGCGATCGCCGTCATGATCCCCAGCGGCAACAGCGCCGCCGACTCACTGACGGTCATGTAGTAGTAGCCCAAGCCGATGATCCCAGCCAACATGCCGATGTTGAGCACGTGGCGAGCGGGCAACAAGATCGCCTTGCTAGAGACCACGCCCTGTAGTTTGCCACAGGCAATTAGCGAGCCGATAAAGGTGATGGAGCCGATAAAGACCCCCACAAACACCTCCACCTTGTGAATGGTGAAATCGACGCCCTGCAAGGACGCATCGGGATTGAGAAAACTGGCATAGCCCACCAGCACCGCTGCCAGTCCGCCAAAGCCGTTGAGCAGACCGACCAATTGGGGCATGGCAGTCATGGCGGCGCGGGTGGCGATCAGCCCCCCCATCCAGATGGCCGGCACCATGGAGGCCAGCAGCACGCCGTAGCCGCTAACTTGCTTGCTGAGGGCGGTCGCGCCCAGCGCCACCACCATGCCTGCAATGCCGTAAAGGTTGCCGCGACGGGCGGTTTCGGGGTTCGAGAGCCCCCCCAGACTGAGAATGAACAGAATACTGGCTGCAATGTACGCAACCGTCAATAAGTTATTAGACATGGGAAATCCTGTGTGCAGTATTGAAGGTTTAGAGCCGTTGCAGACTTACTTATGAAACATGTTCAACATGCGCTGGGTGACAAAGAAGCCCCCGGCAATGTTGAGGGTACTGACAAAAACCGCGATCGCCCCCAAAATCGTCACCGTCGATGTGAGCGGTCCCGAGATTTGCAACATGCCACCGATGATGATGATGCCGCTGATGGCGTTGGTCACGCTCATGAGGGGCGTATGCAGCGCTGGCGTCACATCCCAAATCACCTTCCAACCCAGAAAGATCGCCAGCACAAACACCGTAAAGTGCGAGATAAAGGACTCTGGCGCAAAGGCTCCGATGCCCAACAGGGCCGCACCAATTAACACCGGCCAGAGCAACTGTTGCAGTACGCCCGGTGCTTTTTCGGCTTGAACGGTAGGAGCAGGGGCCTGGGAGGGCGGCGGCGGCGGGGCTGGTTGCTCCAGCGGCGGCGCGGGCCAGATCACTTCCCCTGCCAGCACGACGGTGGCCTGGCGCACCACGTCGTCTTCCAAATCCAAATGGTGATTCGCGGCCCCCCCGAGTTCATTCAGCAGGTGATAAAGGTTGGTGCCGTAAAGCTGGCTAGCCTGATTCGCCATGCGGCTAGCCAGATCCGTCAACCCCACAATCTTGATGCCGTTGTGGTCGTAGATTTCGTGGGGGCGGGTCAGTTCACAGTTGCCGCCCTGCTCCGCTGCCATATCAACGATGACCGATCCCGGCCTCATCGCTTCCACCATCTCTTGGGTGATGAGCCGCGGCGCAGTTTTACCGGGGATCAACGCGGTGGTAATAATCACGTCGACTTCTGACGCCTGCTGAGCAAACAGGGCCATCTCCGCCGCAATGAAAGCCGGACTCATCACCTTGGCATAGCCGCCCGCACCTTCCCCGTCTTCCTCATCAAAGTGCAGTTCGAGAAATTCGGCTCCCAGGCTTTCCACCTGCTCTTTGACCGAGGGCCGAGTATCAAAGGCGCGAACGATCGCTCCTAGCCCTCTCGCCGTGCCAATCGCGGCCAGTCCGGCGACGCCAGCGCCAATCACCAGCACCTTGCAAGGGGGAATCTTGCCCGCTGCGGTAATTTGTCCGGTAAAACCGCGACCAAACTGGTTCGCCGCTTCAATCACGGCGCGATAACCCGCCAGGTTAGCCATGGAACTCAGAGCATCGAGCTTTTGCGCCCGAGTGATACGGGGCACGGCATCCATCGCGATCGCCGTCGCCCCTTTCTGAGACAATTTCTCCAACAGTTCAGGGTTTTGAGCCGGCCAGATAAAGCTCACCAGTTTGCCACCGGGGCGCAGCAAATCCGTTTCGTCCTGATTGATCCCCGGATGCCAAAGGGGAGCCCGTACCTTGAGCACAATATCCGATTGGCTCCACAACTCCACGACATCATGCACCACATGACAACCCACCGACTTGTAGGCCACATCGGGAAAACTCGCCGCCACGCCAGCATCCGTCTCGACCCAGACTTCGAAGCCGAGCTTTTGCAGCTTTTGGGCCGTTTCTGGGGTCGCCGCTACCCGCCGCTCCCCCGCCGCAATCTCTTTAGGAATCCCAATTCGCATAGTGGGTTGGGGGTCTGGCATAGACGTCGTATCGGGTGCGATCGCAACTGTCATAGAGTGATTCTCCTTGTGTAATGGTGTGATGGTCTGGTTTTGAGCGTGATCCTTGCCGTCAGCCATTCCTAGCTAGCGGTGATCAATGCCTTCGCGTCACTCGGCAACAGCCTGGTCAGTACAATGGACGTGCGGCAACTTCCTTCATCTCAGAGAGATTCCCACCCTGAGCCTTGAGGCGACCAGCCCCAAACTCTTAGGGGGCATTGATTTCAACCTCTGTCGAGTGCTGAGTTAGCGGCTCTCCTGGCAAATTTTGAAACAATGGGTCAATCGCCTTTAATCGTCGTGGTCGCAAACAAAACCTCAAGATGGATGCTGAATCAGTAATTTATTGACCACAAATCTTTGTCACAATCTATAGTGCAGTCATTTTGGTTCATATTCAGATACAAAAGCTCTCCACCCGACTGCTCAGACGATTTGTTTCTAACGCGATAGTTTCCGAACCGAAAAGTTGATCAGGCTTTTTTTACATTGTTGAGGGATTTACCGACAAACCAGGCCCTCTGAGTACACGAAACTTAATCCAATCGCGCATTTTATAACAATGGTTACAGTCTGAATGGGGGCCTCAATCCAGTAACCCCTGAGCATTAGTTAGATTGTCAGCTAATGGAGCCTCAAGCCCTACCTTTGAACTGCGAAGGGGGCGATCGCTGGTCCAAACTGGTTAACTGTCACAACTGTGCCTCTGCAGCGATCGCCTTAAGCTTGAGAGAGCCCGTGCAGGCGCATATGACCATCGTTAGGCAGCGATCGCGCCGCCTACACGCCGCTGACAGGCCGACTCCTACAGGCCTTTACAGGAGGCATTTACAGGCCTTCATCTGGCCCAACAACTCTCGGCAAAAGACTTGCGCCACATCAGAAATCATCAATCCAGGCTTTCATAACAGTCGTAATATCGAGTGAGGGCAAAGGTTTATTTTGACTGCAAACAAATCAAAAATCATGTCCTTCAATAATATTTGAAGCCGGGATTTACTCTTCAGAAAAGGATGCGTCAATTGGCTTATCTGGAATTTGGAGTTAATTAATCCAGTCACATTTCCTCACGCTGTTTTCAAGACTTGTTTTCTGGTTAAAGGTCAGGGGGGATGTCAGCTAAAGCAATCTTGCAAAAGCGTTTTGATGTTGCTGGCCAGGGCGCACAGCCTCGTCCCCCAGACCAATCGACGATCTGGGATCTCCCCTAGCGAACAGGAAACAGCCCTGGATTGAAGGGGTTTGAAGGGTCTTGTTCAATCCACCATCTCCGGCGACTGGCTGGAGGTTAACTGCGATCGCCGGTTGGAACGCGATCCCCATCGCTGCCCTATGGCTACTATGGGGGACAAAGTTAGCCGATAGCTCGGACCTAAAAGTCGCAGGGAAATTTTCTCTTCGCGATAAAACGGCTGCGGGCAAATCCTTGGGCCACGCCTCCAAAGGGAGGGCTCTAGTGATAAGATGCCAATTTGATTGATGGTCATCGGGGATCACCCAATTGTCCTCCATAATTTCAAAAAAGTTTGCCGATTCACTACAGGTGATATCAAAGCTGAGTTTCAGCCGAGGGTAAAATCCATCCAGGTGGACACTTTGAAGAGAGGCTGATCGTCATAGGTGCAGAGTTGAAATTGAGCACACAATGTCAAAGTATGGGATTTTGGGAGGTTTTCATGTCACCTAAGCGTTGGTTAAATCGCGGCCTGTTGGGCCTATTCGCGGCTTCTGGGTTGGCGATCGCCGGAACCAGTGCGATCGCGCAAACCACAGAGGGCTTCACCATTTTTGGCGGCGTTGACTCGCAGTACCGCCTGGGCTACTTCCTTGATAACAATGCGCGGCGCAGCAGAGACGCCCGTTACTACTTGCGGGTCTCTGGGCGTAAAGTTCCTCGCGAAGTGTTAGAACTGCAAATCAGCTATCCAGAAGAGTTCGAGGACGAGGGCGGCCATTTTGACAACGCCTGGATCGAGCTGCGGGAAGGAACAGGTCGAGGGGGAGCCACCATTCCCGTCGATGAAATCATCGTCAACAAAGAGGCCAATGTACTTGAAATTTATCCTTCTGAAGCCATAGAGCCCAACAGCAGCTTCATAGTCGTGCTGCACGATGTCCGCAATCCCAACCGTTATGGCAACTATTACTTCGTGCTAGATGCGCTGTATCAAGGTGGCCCCCTGCGGGAGTTTGTGGGTATTTGGCCGTTGGAAGTTGCCGCAGAATAATTAACCGCCAACTTTAGCAGTGGGTTAACCCGGCTCAGAGGGGCGATTGCTCCAACGGCCAATGGGCGATCGCGGCTGGCTAACGGTGACCCACCCAGCGCCTCCGCTCAAAAGGCTCAATCCGCCAAGGTTGGGCGACTCGCCGAGGAAGTCTTGAGCCACCTATGGAGCTTGACAGGTGGCTTTTGGATTCCTACAAGTTTGATGTTAGTATTAGAAACTGCGTCTAAAAATGCGGATCAGCAAGCGGCTTCTTACAAAGTCATCCCGACTGATTGGCTGTAAGGGAAGAAAATAAACCATGACAAAAAGAACACTTGGCGGTACTAACCGTAAACAAAAGCGGACTTCCGGCTTTCGGGCGCGGATGCGCACTCCAACCGGGCGGCGGGTCATTCAGGCGCGGCGGCGGCGGGGTCGGGCGCGGCTGGCTGTCTAGAGCCGTCGGTTAAGACAAGGGACTAAGCTGTAGCAGCGGCAATCAAACTGACGCTGCGGGCGATCGCGCAATCTTATTAAGTGAACATCCCCTATCCAGGCGGAGGCTCTAGTGGCCTTACCCAAGCAGTACCGGCTGACTCGTCGCCAGGCCTTTTCACAGGTTTACCAAAGTGGTCGGCAGGCTTCAACGAAGCATCTGGTCGTGAAAATAATTCGAGCCCCTGGGGAGCAGCCTGACAAAGGTTGCTCCCGTTTTGGTATTACCATCAGCCAGAAAGTCAGCAAGCGAGCAGTTGTGCGCAATCGCCTCAAACGTCAGATCCGGGCCGCCTTGCAAACCCTGATGCCGCGCCTGCAACCGGGCCTTTGGGTCGTTATCATTCTGCGGGTAGCCGCCCTCGAATGCGACTATTGGCAATTTCTGAGAGAATTGGAACAGTTATTTACAGAGTTAGAGGTATGTGATGGGCATTAAAGAGGAGGTTTATTTTGAAGGGGGTCCCCACATTGGAGACCTCATCATTAATGTGCTCCTGGCTTTTACTTTAGTGGGCATTCCATTGACGGTCGGCGCGATCGTCCGGGCCTTATGGCTGCGGTATCGCATTACCAATCGGCGCATCTCCATTACCGGTGGCTGGATGGGCCGCACCCGGTCCGACATTATTTATTCGGAAATCAAGAAAGTCGTCACCGTGCCCCGTGGCCTAGGATTATGGGGAGATATGGTGGTCACGCTGAAGGACGGCAGCAAATTGGAGATGCGAGCCGTACCGAAGTTTCGCGAAGTGTACGATTACATCAGCGAAAAGTTATCGGCCAAAGCAAAAGCAGCTAGTGGCGCGTTGGGGAGCTAAAGCCGTCGGCAGATCGCGGGAGCGGGGGGAGTGAAAACCGTCACCCCACTGGCCAAAGTTGCCCTAGTTAAGCGCCTAAGTTGCTCGACGGGTTTCAGATAGGCCCAGAGAGCGTTAGGCTAGTGAAGGCTCGTAGCAGAAACCAACAGATTTGAATTAGACAGTAGGCCCAGTAGAGGTAGAGCGCGAATGGATTTCGGTATCGGCTTTCTTTCAAACAACATCATGTTGCCAATCCTGGATTTTTTCTACGGGGTTGTGCCGAGTTACGGATTGGCGATCGTGGCACTGACTTTAGTCATCCGTTTTGCGCTCTATCCCCTCAATGCGGGTTCTATCCGGAATATGCGGCGGATGAAAGTCGCCCAACCGGTGATGCAGAAACGGGTGAAAGAAATCCAGGAGCGTTATAAAGACGATCCGCCTAAGCTCCAGGAAGAAATGAGCAAGGTTTACAAGGAGTTTGGCAATCCCCTCGCGGGTTGTTTCCCGGTGTTGCTGCAGATGCCCATTCTGTTTGCCCTGTTTGCGACCTTGAGAGGATCGCCGTTTGCCGACGTTGCTTATCCGGTGAACTTACAGATTTTTCCATCTGAAAAAATTGAGCAAATCCAGCCCGAAGCATTTTCGACCTCGCCCAAGAGTATCTACTTGACTGACGGGGTTCACTATCCCATGTCGGTCGTGATTCCCGGCGGCAATCGGTTAGTCGTAGGCGAAAAGACTGACTTCCGACTGCAGGATGAGCAAGGCGAAACCCTGAGTCAACTAGTCGAAGAGTATGACCATGGTTCGGATTTCCATCCCTATGTTGAAGTCACTAAAGGTCAAGAACTCGTCAACGTAGATGAAGCGGGCAATATTGAAGCCATTGCCCCTGGCGATGTGACGCTTCAAGTCAAAGTGCCAGGGCTGGCCTCTAACAAAGGCTTCTTATTTATTGAAGCGTTAGGTCGTGTGGGTGTCCGGGGTGAGGATGGTGCCATCCATTGGGATATTTTGCTCATGGTGCTGACGTTTGGGGTGAGCCTTTACGTCAACCAGCTCTTGTCTGGTCAGGGTGGTTCGAACAGCGATAATCCTCAGCAAGCCGCTATCAACAAGTTCACGCCCATCATTTTTTCCGGCATGTTCTTGTTCTTTCCCCTACCGGCAGGGGTCTTGATGTACATGGTGATTGCCAACATTTTCCAGACCTTGCAGAGTTTCATCTTGTCGAGAGAACCGTTGCCCGAAAACTTGCAAAAAATTGTGGATGCTCAAGCGGCCAGTGAGTCATCTGATGAGGGTCGTCAAACCTTGCCCTTTGAGCCCAGTCGCTCTTCCAAGAAGAAAAAGAAAGCATCGTAGACGGCTATGGAACATTCAGAGAAATTAGGGGTGGAGTGGTTGGAGTCTCTGCTGACCTTGCAAGGCGTTGAGGCCAAGGTGGAGGCAGCCTTAATCGAAGATGAGTTTGGGGCCAGTTGTTGGCTTACCATTCAAGGTGAGACGTTATCTGAATCCCAAATTGAGGCCCTGATTGGGGAACAGGGACATTCGTTAGATGCCATTCAATACCTGGCTAATACGATTTTGAATTTGGGGCGATCGCCCGACGAGCAGCAACCGTACACCATTGAGCTGGCTGGCCATCGGGCCAAGCGCAAAGCCGAACTGATGGCCTTGGCAACGGCAGCCGCCGAAACGGTGCAAGCCACCGGTGAAGAATTTGAGATGGTGGCGCTATCATCGGCGGAGCGCCGTCAGGTGCATCACTTTCTTAACTCCTATTACGAGGGGTTAGAAACTTTTAGCCGGGGTCGTGAGCCAGATCGGCATTTAGTGGTGCGTCAGGCTTCCGCCTCCGAAAGTTGATGACCCGGTTGGGGCCGGGAAAAGCAGCCGATTTTGGGAGCGACACCATGCAGGCAATTTATATACCGCATCTGCTCAACGCAGTCGATCGCACGCGATCGCTGCAGTTCGAAACCACCTTTGACGAGTTAGCAACGCTAACCCCCGTGCGTGCAGAGGTTTCTGTGCGGCATGGCACCACCTTTCTTGAGGTGCAGGGGACAGCCTCGACGATTGTGACCCTGACCTGCGATCGCTGTTTGCAGCAGTACAACCATCGGGTGGCCGTGGATGCCCACGAGATTATCTGGTTAGATGAGGCCGCAGCCACAGCCCGCGACCTGCCGGTAGAGCAGGAAGTCAATCCGGAAGATTTAGTCGAAAGTATTTCCCCCTCCGGCCACTTTGAGCCGGACACCTGGATTTACGAGCAGATTTGCCTGCAACTGCCCCAGCGCCAAATTTGTAATGCGAGTTGTCAGGGGCTTAAGGTAGAAGAAGAATCAGTCTCGTCTCAACCCGTGGTGGATGCCCGCTGGTCAGCCCTGGAAGTGCTCAAACAGCAGCTGACTGGGGACGAGTATCAGGCCAATTAGCCGCCGGGCTGGCCTCATCGGGGTAGAGTTACGCAACTTGAGGCAACGAGTCAACAATGAGCTTTCAGGACGAACTCCTATTGCTACTGCGGGCGCGGTATCCCGTGATTTATGTGTCTACCCTAGAGGAAGAACGGGTCGAGCAGGCGATCGCGATCGGCGCACAGCAACTCAACAACCGCAGCGTCTACATCTGGGACTTTGTCGATGGCTACCAGGGCAATCCGAACGATGCTGGAATCGCCCGGCGGAATCCACTCCAAGCCTTAGAACATCTGGAAAAGCTGCCGGCGTCGGTGGCCGCCCTGTTTGTGCTGCGGGACTATCACCGCTTTCTGGACGATGTGGCGATTTCCCGCAAGCTGCGCAATCTGGCTCGTCGCCTCAAATCCCAACCGAAAAATATTCTGCTGCTGGCCCCCCAGGTACAGGTGCCCGATGACTTGGCCGAAGTCATCACGGTGCTGGAGTTTGCGCTGCCCACCGTGGATGAGATTCGCGCAGAAGTGACACGGCTGTTGGGTAGCCTCAACGTGCAGCTCGCCCTCGCTGACCTGGATGCCCTGGTGCAGTCCTGCCAGGGATTATCGATTGAGCGCATTCGGCGGGTGCTGGCACGGGGCATCGCCGCCCACGGCACCTTTCGCCCTGAGGACATTGAGCTGGTGCTAGAAGAAAAGCGCCAAACCATTCGCCAGACCCAGATTCTTGACTTTTATCCCGCTAAGGAACAAATTTCTGAGATTGGCGGGTTGGACAACCTGAAAGACTGGCTGCTGCGGCGCGGCAACTCCTTTTCCGAAAAGGCGCGACAGTACGGACTGCCCTATCCCCGAGGTTTGCTGCTAGTGGGCATTCAGGGCACGGGGAAGTCGCTAACGGCCAAGGCGATCGCTCACCATTGGCACCTGCCCCTGCTACGGCTCGACGTGGGTCGCCTGTTCGCCGGACTGATTGGGGAATCCGAGTCGCGCACTCGCCAGATGATCCAGCTTTCCGAAGCGCTGGCCCCTTGCATCTTGTGGATTGATGAAATCGACAAGGCGTTTGCGGGGGTCGATGGCCGCGGCGATTCTGGTACTAGTAGCCGCGTCTTTGGCACCTTCATTACCTGGATGGCGGAAAAGACCTCCCCCGTCTTTGTGGTGGCGACCGCCAACAACATTCAATCTCTGCCGCCAGAACTGCTGCGTCGAGGACGTTTTGACGAAATTTTCTTTGTCGGTCTGCCGACTCAGGAAGAACGCAAAGCGATTTACGAGGTCCACCTCAGCCGTCTGCGGGCTCACAACCTCCAAAGTTACGACCTCGATCGCCTCGCCTACGAAACCCCGAATTTTTCCGGAGCGGAAATCGAACAGGCGATCGTCGAAGCCATGCACATCGGCTTTAGCCAGGATCGCGACTTCAGCACCCAAGACATCCTTGAAGCCGCCAGCCAGATTGTGCCCCTCGCCCGCACCGCCCAAGAACAGGTAGAGGCGCTGCAAGCCTGGGCCGCAGCGGGCAAGGCGCGATTGGCGTCCCGGAGTTCCCTAAGCGATCGCCTCAAACAGCGCATGCAACCCGATTAAGCACTCGGCGTGAGAAAAGCCGAGTTAGGGCTAATCCAGCAGTCGGTTGACGGCTATGGTGAGGTCAGGAAAGGCGAGGGGAGCGATCGTGCCAGCCGTCAGCGTCGTTTGGGAGGTGTATTGATTCTGCTGAGGATGCCGCATCACCATTAGCTCCATTTTTTTTAGATTGACGACCCAGTACTCAGGAATCCCGGCGGCGGCGTAGGCTTGGGCTTTGGGATTCGTATCTTTTTGCAAGCTGGTATTGGCATACTCAATCAGCCCAAAAATATTTTCAGGATACGGATGATGCTATAGGTATTCTCTAGCCAATGGTTGCACGACCGCGATGTCGGGTTCAGGCTCTGACTGAGTCGCTGGAATGGTAATGGGTTTGCCCTGCAATACTTCCGCTCTGTCACCCAGAAGTTGCTCCAAATATTTGGCGTTGGTGCGGCTATAAAAGGCGTGAGGTTCCCCCTCGGGTGCCATTTCAATGATTTCTCCATGCAACAGTTCTACCCGCCGGTCGTCGAGAATGCCAGCGGCAATCATCTGGTGATACTGCTCCAGGGTCCATTTGGCGAGGGTAATGGCAGAAGTCATCGTTCGTTTCACCTCTCGGTCCTCTTGGTAGTCTACCGTTCTACTCCTGACGTTGGCTGGATCGATCACGCCCCTTCAGGAAGGCTCTCTAACTCTGAAACTGTGCCCATTCAGCCTCAACCAAATCGCGAAACGCTTGGCGAAAGTGCTGCTCGGAGAAGCGCTCGGCATGTTGGCGAATGATGGCGGCGGGGGTGATGAGGGGCGATCGCTCAAACTCCCGCACTGCCTGTACCAAAGACTCAACCGTTTGGGAAGGAAACAATAGCCCCGTTTTGCCAGGAATGACGGTTTCGGTGGCCCCGCCGCGACCGTAGGCGATCGCCGGAGCACCCGCCGCCTGGGCTTCTACCAGGGTGATACCAAAG
>Ga0081526_100133_pt1 | contig 52381 bp, 46 predicted proteins | sample HotLakmasection2_FD_70991 | JGI IMG/M metagenome (GOLD analysis project Ga0081526, IMG submission 70991) | Hypersaline microbial mat communities from Hot Lake, Washington, USA - Section #2 (SPADES assembly) (version 2) | ecosystem: Environmental > Aquatic > Non-marine Saline and Alkaline >... | reverse complement strand
GCCGCCCCCCGCAATGGAAGCCGGCGCCCGCATGTGTGCGTCACCGCGCGTCCGGCACGGCGGCGGCCCGCGGACCGCCGCCGGACGGTCGGGTCACACCCGCATGGCGACGTAGCTGCCCGGCGCGTCCTCGACGATCGGCAGCTTGCTGCCGCCGGGCTCGCGCGCCGGCACCTTGCCCTCGCCGAACTTGCCGACCCACTTGGCCCATTCGGTCCACCACGAGCCGGCGTGCTGCTTGGCGGTGGCGAACCACTCGTCGGGGTCCTTGGGCAGCTTGGTGTTGGTCCAGTAGCAGTACTTGTTGGCCGCCGGCGGATTGACGATGCCGGCGATGTGGCCCGACGCCGCCAGACAGAAGGTCATCTTGCCGCCGGCATGCTGGGTCAGGGCATAGGTGGACTTCCACGGCGCGATGTGGTCCTCGCGCGCGGACACCATGAAGCCCGGGGTGGTGATCCGGCCCAGGTCGATCGGCACGTCGTCCAGCACGACCGCGCCCGGCTCGATCAGCTTGTTCTCCTGGTAGAACTTGCGCAGGTAGAAGCTGTGCATCGCCGCCGGCATGCGGGTCGAATCGCTGTTCCAGTACAGCAGGTCGAACGGGAACGGATCCTTGCCGAGCAGGTAGTTGTTGACGACGAACGACCAGATCAGGTCGTTGGCGCGCAGCATGTTGAAGGTGGTGCCCATCTCCGCGCCGTCCAGATAGCCCTGCTCGTTCATCTTGGTCTCAAGCCCGGAGATCGTGGACTCGTCGATGAACACGCCGAGCTCGCCCGGCTCGGAGAAGTCGGTCATGGTGGTGAAATAGGTGGCGCTCTTGATCCGGTCGTCGCCCTTCGCCGCCATGTACGACAGCGTCACCGCCAGCAGCGTGCCGCCCAGGCAGTAGCCGATCGCGTTGACGTCGCGCTCGCCGGTGGCCTGCTCGATCACGTCGAGCGCGGTCAGCGGACCCTCGCGCATGTAGTCGGCAAAGCCCTTCTGGGCCAGCGTCTCGTCCGGGTTGACCCAGGACGTGACGAACACGGTGTGGCCCTCGTCCACCGCCCACTTTATGAAGCTGTTCTTGGGCCGCAGATCCAGAATGTAGTACTTGTTGATCCACGGCATGACGATCAGCAGCGGCCGCTTGTAGACCTCCTGGGTCGTCGGCGTGTACTGCAGCAGCTGCATCAGGTCGTTCTGGTAGACGACCTTGCCCGGCGTGACCGCGATGTTCTCACCGACCTTGAAGGCGTCGTAGTCGGTCTGCGAGATGCGCAGCATGCCCTTGCCGCGCTCCAGGTCGTGCAGCAGGTTCTCCAGCCCGCGCACCAGGTTCTCGCCGCCGCTCGACAGCGTCTCGCGCAGCACCTCGGGGTTGGTCATCACGAAGTTGGACGGCGCCAGGGCATCGACGAACTGCCGGGTATAGAAGTCGACCTTCTTGGCCGTCTTTTCGTCCATGCCCTCGATGCCCTGCACGGTCGACTGCATCCAGCGGGCGGTCAGCAGGTAGGACTGCTTGATGTAGTCGAACAGGGCGTTCTCGTCCCAGGCGGCGTCCTTGAAGCGCTTGTCGTCCTTGGTCGGGACGACCACGGGCTCGGCCTCCTCCCCCATCAGCCGCTGGGTGGTCCGCTGCCACAGCGTCAGGTAGTCGTTCCACAGGCTCATCTGCGCCTGCATCAGCTTCGCGGGGTCCGCCATCATCTTGGCGGTCATTTCGAAAAAGGCGTTGCCGATGTTGAGCGGATCGCCGGTACCCGGCTGCTCCGTCGCGGTGCGCTGCAGGAACTGACTGACCAGAGCCTGGCTGCGCCGGGCGATGTCGGCCATAGCCCGGCTCATCTTCACGGGATCCGGGAACTTGACCTCGCCGGTAAGCGGGTTCGTGTCGGTTGGGTTACCCGATTGCTGGGCCATGCCACTTTACCTCAGTCAGTGTTGGAGAGTTTGGTGTGCCTGCGGGCGGGGCCATCCTAACCGATGTCGACGCACCGGTCACCGGGCGTTTCCCCCAGGGCAGGCCGCTCTTGATGATTTGGCCGTTTTCATACACGATCACAACCGCATTTGCATAGCCTGTCTCGGCGTTTTTTGCCAGAGTGCGCGGCAATGCCGGGTCCGGCGCGGCAACAGCAGGGCATGATGGGTTCAACCAGTCCGATCCGGGGCGTTTGGGGCGCGTTTCGCGGCGCAAACGCCCGTTTGAAGAAGCTTGGCGGTGCCGTCGCGGTGCTCGGCGCCGCATCGGCCGTGCTCGCTGCGTGCGGTGGTGGCGGTTACGCCCGCCTGCCCGGCACGCCGTACGTCGCCGATGTCGAGCCGACGGTCAGCCGTCCGGCCTTCGCCCGCGCCCCGGGCGCCGAGGGCCTCGACGACCGCTCCGGCCCGGGGCTCGATGTGGCGCCCGACGAGACGCCCGCCGAGACGCCCGCCGGCGGCGCCGCCGCCAGGCCCGCCGACGACCTCGTCCCCGAGGACGAAGCCGGCGCGGATGACGTGGACCGGGGCGAAACGGATCTCGCCAGTCCCACGCCGATGGAGTAGACAGAGGGTTTCAGGTGTCGCCGCGCCGGAAAGGCGGCGGCGGTTTTTGTCGATTCGCTAGGGGGTTGTTGTGATCGACGCGGAGTTTCATCGCATCAAGCGCCTGCCGCCATACGTGTTTGCCGAAGTCAACGCCATGAAGGCCGCGGCGCGGGCCCGCGGCGAGGACATCATCGATTTCGGGATGGGCAATCCCGACAGCGCCACGCCGCGCCACATCGTCGAGAAGCTGGCCGAGGCGGTGCAGAACCCGCGCACCCACCGGTATTCCACGTCCAAGGGCATCCCCGGCCTGCGCCGCGCCCTGGCCGGCTACTACGCGCGTCGCTTCGGCGTTGAGATCGATCCGGAGACCGAGGCGGTCGTGACGATCGGCTCCAAGGAGGGGCTGGCCAACCTTGCGCAGGCGATCACCAGCCCCGGCGACATCATCCTGGTGCCGAACCCCAGCTACCCGATCCACATGTTCGGGTTCATCATCGCCGGCGCGGCGATCCGCAGCGTGCCGGTCGGCCCGGGCCTGGACGTGCTGGAGCAGCTCGAGCGGTCGATGCGCCACAGCGTGCCCAAGCCGACCGCGCTGGTGCTCAATTTCCCGGCCAACCCGACCACCCAGGTGGTCGACCTGGACTTCTACCGCCCGATCGTGGAGTTCTGCCGGGAGAACCGGATCTACATTCTGTCCGACCTGGCCTACGCGGAGATCTATTTCGACTGCCCGCCGCCGCCCTCGATCCTGCAGATCCCCGGCGCGCGCGACATCGCGGTCGAGTTCACCTCGCTGAGCAAGACCTACTCGATGCCCGGCTGGCGGATCGGCTTCGCCGCCGGCAACGCGCGGCTGTGCGCGGCGCTGGCCCGGGTCAAGTCCTATGTCGACTACGGGGCGTTCACGCCGATCCAGGTGGCCGCGGTGGCCGCGCTGAACGGGCCGCAGGACTGCGTGGAGGAGGTGCGCGAGCTGTACCGCAGCCGCCGCGACGTGCTGATCGAGGGGCTGGGCCAGGCCGGCTGGGACGTGGCGCCGCCGCCCGCCACCATGTTCGCGTGGGCGCCGATCCCGAAGCGCTTCTCCAACATGGGCTCGCTGGAGTTCTCCAAGCTGCTGTTGCGCCACGCCAAGGTCGCGGTGTCGCCGGGCGTCGCCTTCGGCGAGTACGGCGAGGGCCACGTCCGCCTGGCGCTGGTCGAGAACCGCCACCGCACCCGCCAGGCGGTGCGCAACATCCGCCAGTTCCTGACCAACGCCTCGCTCGACATCGAGGCGCCGGCCCCGCGCGAGCCGGCAACGGTCCCGTGATCGCGCCGGTCAAGGTCGGCGTCGCCGGCCTCGGCACGGTCGGCGCGGCGGTGCTCAAGGTGCTGCAGCAGCACGCCGACCTGCTCGCCCGCCGCTCGGGCCGGCGCATCGTGGTCGATGCCGTGTCGGCGCGCGACCGCCACAAGGACCGCGGCGTCGACCTGTCCGCCGTGCGCTGGTATCAGGACGCGGCGGCCATGGCCGCCGACCCGGAGGTCGACGTGGTCGCCGAACTGATCGGCGGCGCCGACGGCATCGCCCGCACGGTGTGCGAGACCGCCATCGCCCACGGCAAGCACGTGGTCACCGCCAACAAGGCGCTGCTGGCCGAACAGGGCGCGGCGCTGGTCCGCCAGGCGGAGGACGCCGGCGTCGTGCTGGCCTACGAGGCGGCGGTGGCCGGCGGCATCCCGATCGTCAAGGGTGTGCGCGAGGGGCTGGCGGCCAACGGCATCGCCTCGGTGTTCGGCATCCTGAACGGCACCTGCAACTACATCCTGACCGGGATGGAGGAGACCGGGCGCGAGTTCTCCGAGATGCTGGCCGAGGCGCAGAAGCTGGGCTATGCCGAGGCCGACCCGACCTTCGACATCGACGGCATCGACGCCGCGCACAAGCTGGCGCTGCTCGCCTCGCTGGCGTTCAACGGCGTGGTCGACTTCTCCACGATCCACGTCGAGGGCATCCGCCACGTCTCCGCCCTGGACATCCACTACGCCGAAACGCTGGGCTTTCGAATCAAGCTGCTCGCGCTGGCCCGGCTGAGCCCGGCCGGCGCCGACCTGCGCGTGCACCCGTGCATGATCCCGCGCACCTCGCCGCTGGCCTCGGTGCACGGCGTCTACAATGCGGTCGTGGCGCAGGGCGATTCGGTCGGGCAGGTGATGATGGAGGGCCGCGGCGCCGGCGCCGGCCCCACCGCCTCGGCCGTGGTCGCCGACCTGATCGACATCGTGCGCGGCCACCGCACGCCGGCCCTGGGCGCGCCCGCGGCGCAGCTGCACCGGCTCGTGCCGCTGGCCATCGAGCGCCGGCGCGGGGCGTACTACCTGCGGCTGATGGTCGTGGACCAGCCCGGCGTGATCGCCGAGATCGCCGCCTGCATGCGCGACAACGCCATCTCGGTGGAAAGCCTGCTCCAGCGCGGCCGCGCGCCGGGGGAGGCGGTGCCGGTCGTGATCGTCACCCACGATACCGAAGAGGCCCCGATGCGCCGCGCCCTGGACGCCATCGCCGCCATCGACGCCGTCCTGGAACCGCCCCGCCTGATCCGGATCGAGACGCTGGCGGAGTGATCCGACGCGACCGGCCGTTTTCCGGATGCCGACAAGCCAAGGTGTCCGCCTCCGCCGGCAAGGGCGAAGGCGGGCCGGTGGCTTAATCGGTCGCGGAACGGGGCTTCGGTATCGTGGGATCAGGCCTTGCGGCGGCAGCGGCGCCCCAGGAAGCCTGCGCCCAGAAGGCCGGTGACGGCGAGGGCAAGGGTTCCCGGCTCGGGAATGTCCGGCCTGTCCTGCAACAGGATGGAGGTGTCAATTCGGAAGGTCGACTGGCTCGTATGGCGCTCCGCAAAGAACAGGTCGAAACTGTACGTTTCGCCGACGGCCAGGCCGAGGGTGTCCAAATCGACGGATTCCGTCACAGCCTGGTGGACACCTCCAAGGTCGACAATGAGCTGTCCGTCGATGAACAGCCAAAGATCGTCATCGCCCGTGAAGGTGAACGTTTCGCCGCCCTGGTAGGTGAATTCGGAGTTTATCTCAAGAGTGAAGTGGAAATTGTGGTTTCTTCCCTGGTTTCCGCCCAGCTGGTTGTCGATCGGGAAAAAGCTCGAATCCGAGAACGTGAAAACGTTCGGGTCCGCTGTAATCGCATTGTCGAGAGTGATCGTTATCGGCGTGCTCCCAAAGACAAAATTATTGTTGTCGTTGCCGTACCAGTCGCGAAATCCGGGAGCGAAGTCGCCCGTGAATTGGGATGACGTCCCTGCGGCTACGGGATCGCCATCGGCGCCGAGAGCCGATTGCACAAGCCCGGTCTCCACGCCCCCGATAACGCCTTCCATATCCGGGTGCGCATCGCTGAAGTCCCTGACCGTTGCCGTGAGATCGAATGTTGCCGCGCCTGCCGGACCGGCCAGGGCGCCGAGCATGATCGCACTGATCGCTGCCGCAGGCGCACTGCGGCGGTTAAAGATGCCTGGGTTCATGACTGCCTCCTGTGTTCCCTGCAGTCCGAACAGCAATCCGCGGGCCAGAACGTCTGATCCGTCTGTATAATGCTTTGTATTGCGGGATCAGGCGGAAAGGAATACACCTGGACAGGTCATTCGATACGGGGTGCGCGTAAGCCAAGTCGAGAAAAGAACTATTTGGATAAATTAACACGATATGTTGCCGATTTGGCTGCGCGTTTGCCGTAAAACCAGAACGCGAGCCGAGCGTTTTTCGGTGCCGTCCGTTCAGGCGGCGGACCGGCGATCTGGACGAATGCCCCGGCTTCCGGGCGCGGCAAACGCTGACGTGGCAAGGCCTCAGGGGTTTTCTGTCAAAAATTATGACGCTTGCATGCGGTATTCATTAATGGGTAGCGAAACCTCAATGCACTGCGTTTACAGGGACTTTCCGGCACATCGATGCATGGAAGTCGTTTGATGGTCGTATAAAATCTTCCGACACTCGCTCGACAGAGTAAGTTGCAAAACTCGACGAAGGCGGGTCGCGAGCCCGATTCCATGTCGCGCCGATCGCTCTGCGCCGAATTGCGATCCTTCCCCCTCTCCCCTTCCTGAAACACCCGGCAATTCACGGCTTTCAGAGCTGGAGTTGGGCCAATAGAATAGCCGTCGCGGTCGGTTCAGGGACGCGGGAAATGCGCCAGGCCGCGCCCGCGGATCAAAAAGAGAAAGCCTGCATGGTTTTCGCCCAAAAGTTCAACAACAACAACAACAACACTCCGATCGGACCCGCCCTGCTCGGCGTCGAGACGTCGTTCGCCGGGCGCTGCTGGCGGCTGCGGGGGACGGACGAGCGGCTGGCGGCGGCGGTGGCGCAGCGGCACGGGCTGCCGGAGCTGGTCGGGCGGCTGCTCGCGGCACGCGGCGTGACGCCGGAGGCGGTGCCGGATTTCCTGGACCCGAAGCTGAGCACCGCGCTGCCCGACCCCTCGAGCTTCAAGGGCATGGACGCGGCCGCCGGCCGCCTGGCCGCGGCGGTCATGGGTCGAGAGCCGATCGCCGTGTTCGCCGACTACGACGTGGACGGCGCCTGCTCCGCCGCGGTCCTGGCGCGGTTCCTGCGGGCCGTCGGCGCGCCGCTCCGCCTCTACGTGCCCGACCGCGTTGCCGAGGGCTACGGCCCGAACGCCCCGGCGCTCGGCCGGCTGGCGGCGGAGGGCATCCGCCTGGTCGTCTGCGTCGACTGCGGCACCACCGCCCACGAACCGCTGCTCGCGGCGGCGGAGGCCGGGCTCGACGTGATCGTGCTCGACCACCACGCGCCGGAGGCGTGGCTGCCGCCGGCGGTGGCGGTGGTCAACCCCAACCGGATCGACGAGAGCGGCGCACACCGCCAGCTCGCCGCCTGCGGGGTCACGTTCCTGGCGGCGGTGGCAACCAACCGCGCCCTGCGCCGCGCCGGCCATTACCGGGGCCGGCCCGAACCCGACCTGCTGGCGCTGCTCGACCTGGTGGCGCTCGGCACGATCTGCGACGTGGTGCCCCTGACCGGGCTGAACCGGGCGCTGGTCCGCCAGGGCCTCAAGGTCATGGCCGGGCGCGGCAACGCCGGGCTGGCCGCGCTGGCCGCCGTGCCGCGGCTGGAAGACCCGCCGATCACCAACCGGGCCGCCACCGTCCTCACCCCGCTGCCCGGCGCCTCGGCGGAGCGCATCGAGGCGCAGGTCAGCGAGCCGCTGGAGCGGGCGCTGCGGGAAATCCCGGAGATCGACACCCTGGTCTCGACCTCGCAGGCCGGGCTGTCGGTGATCGGCATGGAACTGGCCGAGGACGTGTACGGCCATGCCGAGACCGACGCCATCTGGACGCGGGTGCGCGACAAGCTGGCCGAGGCGCGCGCCGAGCTGCCCGCCGGCGCCGGGGACAGCGCGCTCGACCCGGACCGCTTCCCGGCCTTCACCGTGATCGCCGCCCTGGAGTGGACCGGCGCCGGCCCGCCCAACGCCGCCATCCTGAGCCGCTACGGCGAGGACCTGCGCACCCGCCTGCGCAACCTGCCGGTGACCGACGACGTGCGCCTGATCGGCGAGGCGGACGAGGAGATCCTGATCGACATCGACTCCGCCCGCCTGGCCGCGCTGGGCCTGACCGAGGCCGACGTCGCGGCAGCGCTGGCCGATGCCGACGCCAAGGCGGCGGCGGGCCTGCTGCGGACCGGCGACGCCGACCTGCTGATCGAGGTGGCCGGCGCGTTCGAGACCCTGGAGCGCATCGCCGCGGTGCCGCTGGCCGCGCGCGACGGCGCCACGGTGCGCCTCGGCGACGTGGCGGACATCTCCCGCAGCCGCGCCGACCCGCCGGCCGAGATCGCCCTGGTCGACGGCCGCGAGGCGGTGACCGTGGCCACCCGCATGGGCCCCGGCGGCCGCGTCGATGCCTGGTCGGCCGAGGTGCGTGCGGCGCTGGACCGCTTCGCCGAAGGGCTGCCCGCGGGCGTCACCCTGCGGATCGTGTTCGACCAGAGCGCCTATGCCGAGGCGCGCTTCGCCGGGCTGGCCGGCAACCTGGCGCTCGGCATGGCGATCGTGCTGGCGGTGCTGACGGTGACGCTGGGCTGGCGGGCGGCGCTGATTGCCGGGGCGTCGCTGCCGCTGACCAGCCTGGGCGCGCTGACCGTGCTGTACTGGGCCGGCGTGACCGTCAACCAGATGTCGGTGACCGGGCTGATCGTGGCCCTGGGGCTGGTGGTCGATGCCTCGATCGTGGTGACCGACGCGGTGCGCGCCCGGCTGGCCGGCGGGGCGGCGCCGGCGGCGGCCGTGCGCGCCGGGGTGCGCTCGCTGGCGGTGCCGCTGCTCGCCTCCACACTCACCACCATGCTGGCGTTCATGCCGGTGGCCATGCTGCCCGGCCCGGCCGGGGAGTTCGTCGGCGGCATCGCCCTGGCGCTGATCGCCGCGCTCGGCGTGTCGTACCTGGTGGCGATCGCGATCACCGCCGCCCTGGCCGGCCTGTTCCCGGGGCCGATCGCGCAGGGCCGCCGGTCCTGGCTCGTCACCGGCATCCGGCTGCCGCGGCTGACGGGGCTGTTTGCGGCGTCGGTCGATGCGGCACTGCGCTTCCCGCGGGTCGCGATCCTGCTGGCGGCCGTGCTGCCGCTGACCGGGCTGTACGCCGCGACGACCCTGACCGAGCAGTTCTTCCCGCCCGCCGACCGCGACATGATCGACATCGAGGTGCGCCTGCCCCCCGACGCCTCGATCGACCGCACGCGGGACGTGGTCGAGCGGCTGCACGCGCGGTTGACGGCCGAGCCGGAGGTTCGCGCCGCGGACTGGGTGCTGGGCACCGCCGCGCCGTCCAACTACTACAACGTGGTGATGGACGAGGACGGCGTGCCGAACTACGCCCAGGGCCAGATCTACACGGCCTCGGCCGAAGCCGCCGGGCGGCTGATCCCGCGGCTGCAGCGGGAACTCGACCGGGCGTTCCCGGAGGCGCAGATCCTGGTGCAGGAGATCAATCAGGGCCCGCCGTTCATCGCGCCGCTGGAGGTGCGCGTGTTCGGCCCGGACGTGGCCACCCTGCGTACCCTGGGCGAGGAGGTGCGCCGGGTGATGGCGGCGACGCCGCAGGTCACCCACACCCGCGCCCTGGTCGCCGGCGGCGAGCCGAAGGTCATGGTCACGGTCGACGAGGATGCCGCGGCCCGCGCCGGGCTGCGCCTGGCCGACGTGGCGCGCCGCCTGGACGCCCGCCAGGAAGGCGCGCTCGGCGGCTCGGTGATTGAGGGCGAGCGCGAGCTGCCGGTGCGCGTGCGCGTCGAGGGCGCCGACCGGGCGGACCTGGACGCGCTGCTGTCCGCCGAGCTGGCCGTGCCGGCCGCCGCCGGGCGCGACGGCGCCCTGGCCGGGGCCCCACTGGCCGCGCTGGGGCGGATCGACCTGGTGCCGGGTGCCAGCGCCATCAGCCGGCGCGACGGCGAGCGGGTCAACGCCGTGTACGGCTACATTGAGGCCGGCGCCCTGCCGCAGGCGGTGCTCGACGCCTTCGAGGCGCGGCTGGACGCGGCCGGGTTCGACCTGCCGGCGGGCTACCGGCTGGAGCTCGGCGGCGAGGCGGCCGAGCGCAACGAGGCGGTCGGCAACCTGGCCGCCGCGGTGCCGGTGCTGCTGGTGCTGATGCTGGCCGCGGTGACCGCGACGTTCAATTCGTTCCGCCTGGCCGGGGTGGTGTTCGCGGTGGCGGGGCAGGCCTTCGGGCTCGGCCTGCTGGCGGTGGCGGTGACCGGCTACCCGCTCGGCTTCACCGTGATGATCGGCCTGATGGGGCTGGTCGGCCTGGCGATCAACGCCGCGATTATCATCATGTCCGCGTTCAACGAAGACCCGGCGGCGCGCGCCGGCGAGCCGGTGGCGCTGCGGCGCGTCGTGGTGGAGCGGACGTCGCGGCACATCGTGTCGACCACGCTGACCACGGCCGGCGGGTTCACGCCGCTGCTGCTCGGCGGCGGCGGGTTCTGGCCGCCGTTCGCCATGGCCATCGCCGGCGGCACGGTGCTGGCGACGATCGTCAGCTTCTACTTCGTGCCCGCCGCCTACGGCCTGCTTGCCCGCCGCCGCGCCGTCCGCGCGGCCTGCCGGGCGGCGCCGCCCGCGCCGGTGCCGTGCGCGGCGGCGGCCTGACCGGCGGCACGGGCCGCATGGGAGCTCACACCGCCACGGCCGCGGGCGCCTCCCCGGTGAGCGCCCCGGCGAGCGCTTCGGTGCCGGGCAGGTGCCCGAACAGGCGCTCCGACAGCGACGCCATTTCGGCATCCAGCAGGCGCCGGTAGCCGGGGTCGCCGCCACCGCGCGCCAGCGGTCGAGCACCGCCATGCCGCCGGCGCGCCCGTCCAGCGCGTAGCCGTCGAACGAGCTGCCGCCGCCGCTCGGCCCGACCTCGTCGCGGCCGGCATCCGTGAAGCGCAGGCCCAGCGCCGCGGCCAGCCGGCGGCGGTAGCCCGCATCGGCGGCCCAGGCGTTGTAGCTGACCACGATCGGTCCGTGGCGCAGGCCGCCGACGGGATCGAGCGCGGCGCGGGCGTGCTGCTTCCACATGCGCCGCACGATCGTCGGCGACAGCGGACTGCGCCCCCAGCGGCAGCGGCTGGCGAACAGGTTGAACGGGTCGCGCACGACCAGGACGTCGTGGCGCCGGGCCGACGATCCCACCCAGCCGTCGTGACGGCGGTCGAACGCCGGGTCGAACGCCGGATTCAGGAAGGTGTCCTCATAGCTGTAGACCAGCCGGTCCTTGGTGGCGAAGCGCCCGGCCTGTTCGGCGGCGAGATCGAAGCCGGGCCAGGTCGCCACCGCGCAATCGCCGGTGTCGAGGGGGCGGGCCGAGCGGAACGGGTTGGTACGCGGCTCGGCGCAGTTCAGGAAGCAGACCCGCCCTTCCGCCTGGCGCAGGATCCGGTTGACGACGGCATGGCTTCCGCTGCGCGACATGCCGACGACGCGCAGCTCGACCGCATTGACGGGCATCGGCGATCGGCCTCCCAGGGGTGAGCGCGGTGCCCCTGCCAACCGGCCGGCCCGGTAGATGACAAGCGCCCGGCGATCCTCGGATCGTCGGGGGTGCGGCCGTACCGTCGGTCAGTCGTCCTGGAACACGTCGGAAAGTTCGCAGGCGTCCAGGATGCGGTCGCTCCACATGTCGAGCCGGCTGTCCTCCGCGGCGCGCAGGTGCGCCTCGATGTCCGCAGGCAGCCGTCCGAAGCGCCGCTTGAGTTGGCGCAGGAGTATCTCTGCCTTGCCCTCGGCCCTGCCCTTGGCCTCGCCCTTGGCCTCGCCCTTGGCCTCGCCCTCGGCCATACCCGAGGCTCTGCCCTCGGCCAGTCCCTTCGTGAAGCCTTCGGCCATCCACTGTTCGGCGATCCGGGTGACCATGCGTTCCTCCTCTTCGGGCAGCAGGTCGCGCAGGATGCCGCGGACCAGCGCGCCACGCGGGTCGTCCACCAGGTGACCCTGCATGACATGGTTGCCAAGTGGAGCGCAGCCGGCCGCCGCGCCGAGCCATGCCGTTTTCGAGGCCATCCGCCAGGCCTGTTTCCGCCAGACGGTAAGCCACGTTCCCGCCACCACGGCAATCGGCGCCGGACAGTAGGGAAAGACCGAGATCACACGTCACGCACGGCGCCGACGCCTGCGCGGATTCAATGCGGAAGCTGGGTCACGCGCACGCGTTCAGCGTCGACGGTGATCAAACAGCCCGCCATCAGCTGCTCGCCATGGGCGCGCAGTACGGCAGGCAGGGCTGCGCAGCGCTGACGCACGTTCATGCGCGCGAAGCGGAGAACGCCGGCTGTGCGGCCGGGGCTGGTCATGACAAGATACCCGAAATCCTTGTCCTGGGTCACGATCGCCGCGCCAAGCCGGCGAGCCAACTCCAGGATCGCGGCGTCGCCGGGATCCTCGCCGAAGTCGCGCGCATCGAGGGCGTCGAAGCCGGCCTCCCTGGCAGCGCGGATTTCGAGGGGAGAGAGGTTGCGGTCAAACAGAAGCCTCAACATGCGCCCCGGCCGGTCGGTTTGTTGCCGGCGCGCCGCTTCGGCCCGCCCCAAACAGCAGGCAGGCCCGGATGTCCTCCGGCTCGAGTTCGGGGTAGGCCTCCAGAAGCGTCTGCTCGGTATCGCCCGCCGCCAGCATCTCGAGGACGTGCTCGACCGCCAGGCGGCCGCCGCGGATGGTCGGCTTGCCGCACAGCACGGCCGGATCGGCCGTGATCCGGCGGAGAAGGGCGTCGCGTTGTTCGTGCGTCATATTGTTATGCCTTTTAGGTCTCCATCTATTCTACCAGATATCGCCCGTCCTGGCGAGATCAAGCTTGAGCGCAGCCACAGGCACTCATACTCGTCGGACACATAGAACTGGACATCGACGGCAGCAAGGATGCTGTATTCGGAGTTCCGGGACGGCAACGTGCCGGCCGAATATGAACGGCTTCGTGTCTTGAAGGACAGCCTTGACCATCTTCCGCCTGGGATGAAAAAGGTTTTCCTGCGCCCGGACCCGGCCGGATACCAGAAGGACCTGCTGCTCTATTGTGGAGAAGGCCGGGACGAGCGGTTCGGGGTGATCGAGTTCGCGGTCGGCGCCGACGTCAACGACGTTCTGAATTTCTGTCGTCTCTCGCCGACCCCCTTCATGAGGTCGGCCATGAAGGCGCCACGCGATGATCCGCGCCGGGATCGACGGACGGCCCGCTACGGCGGCAGGTAGCTCGGGCTCAGCGCGTCGGACACGATGCCCTGGGCGTACAGGCGCTCCTGCTCCCCCCGGCCGACGCCGAGCTCCGCGAGCAGCCTGCGGGTATCGGCCCCCGGCTTCGGAGCGGGCGCCGGATAGCGCAGCGGGGACCGCCGGAGCCGGGCATACGCCGGCGACATCGAAGGCGAGCGTCGCCCAGATCGAGGCGGGCGGCCGCGTCCTTCGACAGGTTGTGGACGATCACGTCGGCGCGGTCCAGCAGGCGCCACAGGACCTCCCGCCCCCTGGCTTCGGCGATGTCGAGCAGCAGGCTTTCCTTGCCCTGGTCGACGTCGATTCCCAGCCAGCAGGTCATCCGCGGGCCGTGATGCGGGCGCGGGCTCTCGACCTTGATGACCGGGGCGCCGTACTCGGCGAGCGTCCGCGCGCACGCGGGGCCGGCGATCATCGTGCTCAGGTCGATGACGAGCGTGCCCTCCAGGGCGGCGCTGCCACGTCCGGGACGGGGCACGCGAGTCTGCGAGACTGTTCGCGTGGCTCCCGGTCGCGTAGGGGTCCGTGTCGACGAGCCCCTGCGCCGTGAGCTCGTCGAGCAGACTGAGCTCGCGCGGCCGCGCGCTTGCCGCGGTTGAACACGGCGCCGGCCGGCGACTCGAATACGGGGCCGCCCGGCGGGTCGACCTTGACGGCCTCGGCGCCCTGATCGGCCAGCAGCATGCCGGCAAGCGGGCCGACCACGTACTGGCCGAAATCGATGACCCGGAAGCCCGTCAGCGGCATGGTCGCGGTCCGATCTCCGTCCTGCTGCGCGTCAACGGGGCTCCCCGTCCGCCTCCGACCGGACCGGCGCGATCTTGCCGCCGATCGTCTTGGGCCGTTCGATGTCGGCGACGCAGTCGACGTGCACCGGCGGCGGCGCGACGCCGAGCGAGGTCAGTCTGGAGACGACCCGGTCCGAGACTTCGCGCGACAGCGCGTCCCGGTCCGCGTCCGGCTTCGGCACCACCCGGACATGGATGCCGTCCGTGCGGTGGACGACCTGGTACCGGGCGACGCGCTCCACCGCCTCGAGCGCGGTTTCGAAGGCGATCGGGGGCACCGCCACGTCGCGATCGTCCGACCCCTTCAGGTGGAAGACGTCCTCGCTGCGCCCGCCGATGCTGGCGACCAGGGGAAACGGCCGGCCGCACGGGCACGGTTCCGGCGACAGCGTGAGCATGTCGGAGACCTCGTACCGGATGATCGGCTGGGTGAAGTTGTACAGGTTGGTCAGCAGCAGCTTCTGCCCGGTCCGTCCCGGCGGGACCGGCCGGTTGTTCTCGTCGACGACCTCGGCGATCAGCAGGTCCTCGAAGACGTGGATGCCGCGCCGCTCGGCGCATTCCGTGCCGAAGGTCGGCAGTTCGCTCAGGCCGTAGTGGTTGTAGGGCCTGGTCCCCCAGGCCTGCTCCATCCTGCGCGCGGTCTCTTTGGTCAGCGCCTCGGTGTGCGTGGACACGATGCGCGGCCGGATGTGCAGGCGGCCCGCGCGCTGTTCGTCCGCCAGCACCGACCCGATGCTCGGATACGGAAGCAGCACGTCCGGCCGGAACTCGTTCAGGGCCCGGACGAGATCGCGCACGGACGACTCCACGGCGAGGCGCTGGTGCGCGAACAGGCCGACGTTGCCGCTCTCGACCATCCGCACGCTGACGTGGACGGGGTTGTCGGCCCCGATCGCGCTGATGCGGACGCGCCCGGGCAGCCGGGGCCGGACGCCGATGTAGTCGTACCAGCGCAGGGCGTTGGCCAGGACCGTGCTCCATTCGCGCCGGTCGTAGGCGAACACGCCCTTGCGGCCGGTGCTCCCGGAGGTCGACAGGACCCGAAACCGGCCAAGGTGGTACTCGTCCCGCTCCAGCCGGCTCAGGTGCGCCTGCAGGTCCGACAGCGTCAGGCGGCGGTCGGTGACCAGCTCGTCGTAATTGTCCATCATCGTGTCCTTGTCGATGACGGGAAGCCGGTCGGGCGTCGTCGTCTCGTCGATGCGAATGCCGGCATAGAACCGGCGGTAGAATGCCGAGTTCCGCACGGCATGCCGCACCAGGCGGAGGAACCGGTCCCGCTGATGGTCCTTCAGCCGCGCGGCCGGCCAGGCATCGTGCGCGCGCAGGCGCCGGTGGATGCGCAGGGCGCGCGCCACGTCGACCAGTTGCCTGGCTCTGTAGACCGGTCTCATCATCTACGCCGCTTCGTCCGCTCTGCGGATCAGCTCGCCGAAGAAGCGGACCACTTCCGCATAGTTGTCGATGGCGATCCGCTCGTCGGTCCCGTGGACGCGGGGCAGGTCGTCCGGTTCCAGGCGGACCGGAACGAACCGGTATCCGACCCTTCCCAGGAGCACGGGACAGCGTGATCGCCGACGTGGTCGCGGCCGCGCCGCTTATGCACGAGGGGCAACGTCTCGCTCGGAGAGCGCTGCAACCTGCGAGGAAATGCCCCGCCGGCTGCATAGGTTCCGGTCTCGAGGCTCCACCCTGGCCGGGACGCGGGGGTTGGGACGCGCGCCCGCAAGTCTCTTAATTCCAGGTCGACGGGTGTCACTGCGGCTTGAGAGCCCGTGGGAGGCTCTGCAGGGCACGGTCCAGCGTCATCAGATGCATGTCTTCGACATCACACTGTGCAAGCAGAAGTCGGTCGAAGGGGTCCTGTGTCCCCGGTTCATGCTGCAATTGTGCGCTCGCATGCCGATAGTTCACATCGAGATGCCGGAAACCGGCTGCCTCCAGGATGGTCGCAATGGCGGCCGGATCGACCAGAAGGCGGAGTCTGCCGAGGCGATGCTTGATACTGAGCTCCCAGAAGCTGGCTGCACTCATGAACACCGCATTCCCTGCATCCGCCAGGATGGCGCGAAAGTCCGGCGGGATGCGGTCGAGTCGTTCTTCGGCTGCCCAGATCAACACATGGGTATCCGCCAGAACCAGCGTTGTCAGCCGATCGGGCGGATGAGCACATCCTCGGGGAGCGGTGCGTCGAAATCCTCCGGCACCGCCTCGACTATCCGCTTGATCCCCAGCCGTCGCTTGATGTCGCCGATGTCGCCGAGCCGCACGCCCCAGCAGCTCCGGCAGGCGACGATTTCCGCTGCGGCCCTGCCATGGCGGGTGATGATGACGCGCTCACCATGCTCGGCGGCGGTGATCAGCTCGGTGAGGCGGCTCTTGGCCTCGTCCATCGGCACGTGGGGCATCGGCGTCATCCGCGATGAGCATGTGGCCCTATAATGCCAGCGGCCGTTCCGTTTGGCCAGATGACGGCTGCGGTGAGCGCCGAATCTTTTTATAAGGGATGGGTCCAAATACTCAGGATTTCATTAGGTATTTGGCGCTATTCTTGGAAAATTACCGCGTTGAAATCCGTCATTGCAAGCCAAGCGGCGCAATGCAGTCGCGTCATGAGCGCGGCTAATGATTTTGCTCAATTGGCAATGCATGGGCCGGATTGCTTCGCTTTGCTCGACATGACATAAGATTTTATGTATTGGTATCCCTCGGACGTTCGCTTAACCGGCGGTCCCGCCCCCACACCTACAGCCGGTCCAGCACCCCGCGCAGCAGGACGGCCGCCTCGCGGCGTTCCTCGGGGGTCATCGCGGCCAGATCCAGGTGTATGCGGGCGTGCGGGCGGTCGGTCTGGATCACGGCGGCGCCGGGGTCCAACTCGGCGTGCAGGCCGACCGCGCGGTAGGGGGTGACCGGGTCGGCGATGCCCTTGAGGCGGACCGGCTCCTGCACCTCGCAGTGCACCTCGTCGCGGACGTGGGCATAGGTCTCGTACGGCATCAGGATGCCGCCGGGCGGTGCGGCGCGCTCCAGCCGGGCGGCCAGGTTCACGCCGGTGCCGATGATCGTGTAGTCCATCCGGTCGTCGCTGCCGAAGTTGCCGACGGTGCAGAACTCCGTGGCGATGCCGATGCGGCACTTGATCGACCGGTTCAGGCCGTCGGCCCGCCACTTGTGCTCAAGCTCCCGCATGCGCGCCTGCATGGCCAGCGCGGCCTTGACGCAGGACAGCGCGTCCTCGCGCACGCCGCGCGTCTCCGGATCGCCGAAGAACATCACGATGGCGTCGCCGACGTACTTGTCGATGGTGGCGCCGTACTCGCCGGCGATGCGCGACATCTCGGTCAGGTACTGGTTGAGCAGGCCGGTCAGCTCCTCCGGCTGCAGCTTCTCGCTGATCCCCGTGAAATCCGCCAGGTCGGCGAACAGAACCGAGAGCTTCTTGCGCCGGCTGGCGATCTCGACCTCCTGCCGGCCCGAGAAGATCGACTGGTAGACCTGCGGCGACAGGTACTTGGCCAGCTTGACGGACAGCGCCTCCAGTTCCCGGTTCTTGCGCGCGATCTCCTCGGCGGCCTGGCGCTGCTTGTCGGCCAGCGCGGCCAGCTCGCGCTCGTTGCGGTCGCTGAGGCGCATCAGGCGCCGCGTCGTGCGCAGCAGCTTTCGGTAGTCGTCGAGCAGCGCCGCATAGGCCTCCCGGTCGGCGGCCGCGGCGAAGGCGTCCGCCGCCAGCCGCCGTTCCGCCCCGGCCACCACCGCCGCCTCGGCCTCGAACAGGCTATCCACCATCCGTGGGCGCCATCCTGACGAGGTGGAACCGGGCATGCTCGACGTCCTCCCCGAACTCGCCGCCGAGCTCCTCCATGGTGTCGTCGTCCTCCTCGTAGTGCCAGTAGATATCGATCGCGGCGCCGCGGCCGGCCGCCCGGTCGAGCCGCTCCAGCAGAATCATCAGGATCTTGGCGCTGCTGCTGTTGAAGTAGATCAGTTCGATATCGAACCGGCACGCGCCGCCGCCGTCGAGCCGGCGCAGGTACTCGTCCAGGGCGGCAAACACCGGCGCATAGAAGGACGCCGCGTCCTCGGGATAGGATTCACCCGACAGGCGCAGGTGGTGCCCGGCGAAGTCGAAGGCGACTTCGGGCGTGCGATCGGTGGCGGGAAGGTGAAACGTCGTCATGGCTGAAGCGGCTCGACCGATCGGATTTCCGCGCGCAACGTAAAGAAAAAGAACTGCTCGTCGACCTCCACGAAGCCGAACTCGATCGGCCGCGAGGCGCGCCGGGCGATCTCGATGAAGCCGACGCCGGCCTCGCTGCCCGGATCGGCCAGGCCGGCCCTGAGCTGGCGCTTGTACAGGGCGAGCAGTTCCCGGCGATCGCGGTCGCGGATCTGCTCCAGGTGCCGGCGCAGTTCGGGCACGTCGGCGCGCCGCACCAGGTTGCCGGCCTCGACGACGAAGCCGCCGTCGCCCTGCCCGATGGCGATGACGCCGTAGCGCAGGTCGCGGGTGCCGGCGGGCGGCAGGGCCGGCTGGCGTTCGGCCGAATAGCGGATCATGTTCTGCATCTGCTCGACGAACACGCCGAAGACGCGGCGCGCGATGCCGATGCCGGCCCGGTCGACCGCCATCTTCTGCTTGAGCGCCTGTCCGATGCCGCTGAGCACGGCTTCGTTCATGCTGCCGCTGTAGCACAGAACGATGCCGTTGCGGCGCAGCCGCGTGCGCAGGTCGTACAGGTCGCGGCCGATCATGCGATGCGTCCCCCTCAGCCGAGCCCGAGCGGGGCGAAGCCGAGCACGGCGACGTCGTCGCGCCGGATCTCGTCGCCCTGGTGGTCAATGAACAGGCTGCGCAGGATCGAGCTCTGCTGGTTCATCGGCCGGCGGTGGTACTTTTCCGCAAAGGCGGCCAGGCGGCGCTTGCCGAAGGCGCGCCGGCGCGGGCCGCCGATCTGGTCGATCAGGCCGTCGGTGGCCAGGTAGAAGCAGTCGCCGCGGCGCACGTCCAGCGGCACGTTGGTGAAGGACAGGTCGCCGGAGTCGTGCTGGAAGCCGAGCATGAACCGGTTACCCTTGATTTCCCGCACGGCCCCGTCGCGGGCGCGCCACAGCGACAGGTGCGCCCCGGCGAACACCAGAAGGTCGCGCCGGAAGGGAATGTAGCACAACCCGGCCTCCAGGCCATCGTCGGCGAACCCGGCCGGACCGTGGTCCTTGCCCAGCACGGCACGCAGCCGGACGTGCACCCGCGCCAGCATCCGCGCCGGGTTGCTGCCCGGCATCTCGCGCGCCACGTCGTCCAGCACGCCGGTGGCGATCAGCGTCATGAAGGCGCCGGGCACGCCGTGGCCGGTGCAGTCGCCGACCAGCAGCACGTGGCCGCCCTCGACCGGGCTGCACCAGTAGATGTCGCCGCCGACGATGTCGCGCGGCTCCCAGATGACGAAGTGCTCCGGGACCGCCGCGGCCATGGTCGCGGGCGCCGGCAGGATCGCCGACTGGATGCGGCTGGCGTAGCGGATGCTCTCCATGACCTGCCGGCTGGCCGCGGCGGTGCGGCGCTGCTCGGCGACCAGCGCCTCCTCGCGGCGCTTGAGCTCGGTGATGTCGGCGTGGACGGCGACGGTGCAGCCGTCCTCGGTCTTGCGCTCGCTGACGCGGATCCAGCGCCCGGCGGTGTCGTTGAGGATGATGGCCCCGTCGGGATGGCGATGGCGCTCCAGGCGCTCGGCCACCCATTCGGCGGGCCGGCCGCGCGCGGCGGCGATCAGGCCGCGGCCGGCGGCGGTGCGCACGATGTCCTCGAACGGGGTCCCCGGCCGGATCACGTCGCCCATGCCCGGATAGAGCGCGTCGCGGTAGCGGCTGTTGCTCAGCACCAGGCGGTCGTCCGGGTCGAACAGGGCGAAGCCTTCGGAAATGCTCTCGATGGCGTCGATCAGCTGGCGGCGCGCCTGCGCCACCTCGCGCAGATTGTGCTCCTCGATCTCGACCGCGGTGTCGCGGAACACGGTCAGCGCCTGCGCCATGCGGTCGATCTCGTCGCTGTTGCCGGCCGGCGGCAGCGGCGCGCGCAGGTTGCCGCCGGCAATCGCCAGCATGCTGTCGGCCAGACCGGTCAGCCGGGCGACCAGGTCGCGCTCCACGTACAGCCAGACGATCAGCGCCGAGCTGACCAGGCTGAGCACGACGACGCCGACCAGCACCGCCGTGCTCCAGCCGCGCGTGCCGGCAACATCGGCGGCGGCGGCGGCGATGTCGCCGCTGGCCGAGTCGACCAGCGCATCGACCGCCGCGGTCAGCTGCTGCGACAGGCCGGCGTTCTGCTCCAGCAGGCTGCGCGCGTTGGCGACCAGCGACAGCTCGATGCGCCGCAGCCGGGGCAGGCTGTCGTCGCCGGCGGCCAGGTCGCGGTAGGCCTCGACCACGCGGCGCGCCCGCTCGGCCAGCCGCGGCGGCAGCACGCCGATGCCCCGTTCCAGCTCGTCGAGCGCGCGGTTCAGCGGAAACATCAGCACCGCCAGCTCGTTGGCGTCCTGCACGGTGGCCGCCTGGATCAGCAGGTCGTTGACGGTGGTGATCGCCACCTCGACCCGCTGCTGGCGGATCAGGTCGATGATCGACTCCGCCAGGGCCAGCGACCGGCCGTCCTCCGCGGCGCGGCGCTCCCACGCGGCGAGCTGCGACTCCATGACCAGCAGGCCCGGCGCCACCAGCCGGCGCGCCGCCACCGTGGCGTTGGTCAGCTGGCGCAGCCGCTGGGCCCGCTGCGCCGCCACGGCCAGCCGGCTGCCGACGATCACGTTCAGGCCGTCCAGGTTGACCTCCAGCCGCGCCACCAGCGGGTCGGCGGTCTCCAGGAAGCTGCCGTGGGCGCCGGCCGCACCCGGACGCAGCTCGGCCAGCAGACGGTTCAGCTGGTCGACCTCCTCGGCGATCGAGCGCTCCGCCGCGTGCCACTGGTCGATGGTCTCGGCGGTGAGCAGGGCCGGGGCGGCGCGTACGATGCGCTCGGCCTGGCGCGACAGCTCCAGCGAGCGGACCGCCGCCGGCACGCGGCGCTCGGTGATCCGGTCCAGGGCGTCGCCGACCCGGCCGAAGGCATGGATCGCCGCCGCCGCGGACAGCACCGCGAACGCGCTGATGCCCAGGAAGGCGAGCAGCAGGCGCACGCGCACCCCGAACCGGTGGCGGGCGGCGGCGGCGCTGCGCGCCGGGGCCGCGGGCGTGTCCGGGGCGGACCGGGACGGGCCGGAGCGGGACGGGGCGGACCGGGACGGGGCAGGCGCGGCGGCGGCCATGGTCATCTGAGCGGCCGGTAGGCGCCGTCGCGCCATTCGAACCAGGCAAGGGTCTCGATGCCGGTCACGTCGCCGTGCGCGTCGAAGCCGAGCGGGCCGAGCACGGTGTCGAACGTCCCCGCGCGCAGGGCCGCCGTCACCGCGTCCGCATCGAGGGAGCCGGCCCGCTCCACCGCCTGTGCCCAGGCCTGGACCGTGGCGTAGCCGGGCAGGGTGTACCCGGCCGGCTCGAAGCCGCGGGCGCGCAGGCGCTCGACCACCGGTGCGGCGGCCGGGTGGTCGCGCGCGTCGCGGCCGAAGGTGAAGCGGACGCCCTCGCCGGCCTCTCCCGCGATCAGCCAGAACTCGTCGCCGACCAGCTCGGCGGACAGGATCGCCGCCTCCGAGCCCTCCTCGCGGAGCTGCCGCACGACCAGCGCGACATCGCGGATGTAGCCGACCACGTACACCGCGTCCGCCCCGGCCGCGATCACCTCGCCGGCCAGCGCCGTGTAGTCGACGCGGGCCGGCGTGAACGCGGCAAACAGGACTTCGCGCACGCCGCGGGCGTTCAGGTGCCGCTTGGTCTCACGGGCCAGGCCCTCGCCGAACACGGTGCCGTCGTGCCGGATGACGATGCGGCCGTGGCCCCAGCTGTCCGCCAGGCGGGCGGCGGCGACCGCGCCCTGGCCGTCGTCGCGGCCGCACACCCGGAACACGTTGGCGTGCCCGGCCTCGGTCAGGGCCGGGGCGGTCGAGGCCGGCGAGATCATGACCACGTCGGCGATCTGGTACACCGGCGCGGCCGCCAGCGAGGCGTGCGAGCAGACGTGGCCGGAGACGAACACCGCCCCCTCCGCCACCAGCTGCCGGGCCACCGCCGCCGCCTGGCCGGCGTCGCACCCGTCGTCGCCGATCACCAGCACGACCTCCTCGCCGAGCAGGCCGCCGGCGGCGTTGATGTCGGCCACCGCCGCCTCCACGCCGACCAGGTGCTGCTCGCCCTCCCAGGCTGCCTGCCCGGTCAGCGCCCCGCCCAGCCCGATGACGATCTCCGCATCGGCGGCGGCCGGCGCCAGCGCGGCGCACAGCGCCAGCAGGGCCGCGCACGGGCCGTGCAGCCGGGCGCCGACGGCGGTGCGCGCCGGGCGCTGCCGGCGGCCCCGCACGGTGGCGTCACGGCAGCTCACGGTAGTCGCCGTCCTGCCATGTGTACCAGACATAGGTCGGAATCCCGGTGACGTCGCCGTTGGCGTCGAAGCCGATCGTGCCGAGCACCGTATCGAAGGCGTGCCGGCGCAGGGCCTCGGCGACGGCGCCGGACGCGGTGGTCCCGGCGTGGTCGGCCGCCTGCGCCCAGGCCTGGACGGCGGCGTAGGCGTGCAGCGTGTAGCCGACCGGGCCGAGCAGGCCCTGGGCGCGCAGGCGCTCCACGACCGCGGCGGCGGCCGGCGTGGCGGCGGGGTCGGGGGCGAAGGTGAACACGGCCCCGTCGGCCGCCTGTCCGGCGATCAGCCAGAAGTCGTCGGAGACCAGGGCGTCGCCGGCGACGACCGCCGCGTCGGAGCCGGCGGCGCGCGCCTGCAGCACGATCAGCGCCGCCTCGGTCTCGCGCCCGCCGATGTAGACCGCGTCGATCCCGGCCTCGACCAGCCGCGCGGCCTCATGCGAGAAGTCCACCGCGGCCGGCGCGTAGGCGAGGAACAGCGCCTCGGTCGCGCCGTCGGCGCGCAGCCGGGCGCGCGTCTCCTCGGCCAGGCCGCGGCCGTAGGTGGTGCCGTCGTGCAGGATGGCGATGCGGGCGCCGCCCCAGCGCCGGGCCAGGTAGTCGCCGGCCATGGCGCCCTGCTGGTCGTCGCGCCCGCTGACGCGGAACACGGTCGGCCAGCCGGCGGTGGTCAGGCGCGGATTGGTGGCGCTCGGGGAGATCTGCACGATCCGGGCCTCGACGTAGACCGGCGCGGCGGCGATGGCGGCGCCCGAGCAGCTGTGCCCGACCACCAGGACCACGCCGCGCGCCGCCAGCCCGCGGGCGACCGCGACCGCCTGGTCCGGGTCGCAGGCGTCGTCGGCGGTGACCACCTGGACCGGCTCGCCGAGCACGCCGCCAGCGGCGTTCAACTCGGCCACGGCCAGCTCGGTGCCGATCTGCGCCTCCAGCCCGCGCGCCTGATAGCGGCCGGTCAGCGGCCCGGCGACCCCGACCAGCAGCTCCGCGCGCGCCCCGGCGGCGGTCGCAGCGGTCAGCATCGCGGCCGCCGCCGCCACGAACAGCCCAACGACGGTCGCCCCGGCCGCCCGCCCGATCCATCCGCCCGCCACGCCCCGGCACTCCCCGGAAACCCATTCAATTTCTCAGCTTAAAGCAGTCCGGGCGCGCGGTCAGCAGCCATTTTCGGGGTGGAGCGGGCCGGCTGCGCGGCGCCGGCCGGGGCGGCGGCGGCGCGACGACCAGCCGTCCGACTCGCCGTTCGCCAAGCTCAAGCTGCTGTCGGGTCGGCCTTGACGGACGGTGGCCAGGATCGCGGCATTGGCTGCGGCGCGATGCGCCTGGACAAGTGGCTGTGGTTCGCGCGCTTTTTCAAGACACGCTCGCTCGCCACCGACATCTGTGCCCAGGGCAAGGTGCGGGTCGATGGCGCGGTCGTCACCAAGGCGCATTACCCGGTCCGCCCCGGGCAGGTGCTGACCTTCGTCCAGGGCCGCCACGTCCGCGTCGTGAAGGTGCTGGCGCCCGGCACCCGGCGCGGCCCGGCCAGCGAGGCGCAGACGCTCTACGAGGACCTGGCGCCGCCCGCCCCGGAGACGGCGCTGCCGTGCGACGAGGCGGTGGCGCCGCGCGACCGCGGCTCCGGCCGCCCCACCAAGCGCGACCGGCGCCGTACGGAAAGGATGAAGGGCGAGCCGTGACGGCACGCCGGCCGGCGCGCGCGGCGACGCCGGGGATCAGTCGTTCAGGCCGATCGGGATGCAGCGATAGGTGCGCAGGTCGCCCTCGACCTCGTCGAGCTGGATGAAGCCGCTTTCCATGCGGCACATCATGCGCGCGACCGCCTGCGCGTCCTGGATCGACGCCCCCTCCGGCACGCGCACCGTGACGAAGTCGGATACGAACGCGGCCATGGGCAGGCTGCCGGCCGGGGTGGGTTGCGGACCTTCGGCCGCCGCACAGCCGGCCAGCGCAAGGCCGAGCAGGGCCGTCGCAACCATTTTTGGTATCATGGTGCCATACCTCGTGCGATGGCGGCTGCGCTGCTCTTTCAGATGGAATCGCGGGAGCGGTGCGGAAAGGCAATGGTGGCCCGGACTACCCTTGATAAGGGTGCCGCCATGCATGCTCACCCATCAAAGACTTCAGCCGCCGGTCCCTGAAGGACGGACACTTCCTTCAATTTCAACGCGTTGCTCCGGGCGCAAATCCGCCTCCGTCGCCTGACGGCGCAATGCCGGAGCTGCGAACCTCTGGGAAATTCTCAGCTGTATGTGGGTTTGTCGAGCTGGCTGGGACCGGAACCGAAGGTCCTCCGCTCGCAGCATGGACTTGGCCGGGGCTGCCGGGATCCGGATCGCCCGGCCCCGGCGGCGAGCGCCTTGGGTGCCTCGGGGGGCGCGACAAGCACCGGCTCTGCAAAACCGATTACGCCCATATTCGGAACGAGGCGCGGTGTTGTTCAAACCGGGCCATCAAAAAGCATCGCATAAATTTTGGCGAGTCAGATGCTGTCTTATGTATAGTTGATCGGCTCCGGATTATGGACAATAGATTTCTAGCGGGTTGGGGTCCTTGTCACAACCAAAAACCGCGGAGATACCCGACCATCTACTTTTCTGGAAAAGGCCTGCGCCATGAATTTCTGGTTACCATATACCGCGGGCAACAGTGGGAGCGATGTCTCGATAAGGTTTCTTGCCGATGCGCTGCAGGCAACTGGGCATGTTGCTGTCGCCGAGGAGTTTGATCATAATTATCAATATTTTCCGTGGCTGCTGAGTCACAAGGCGCCGCCGAAGGACACCAACGTTATCATTGGAAACAGCTGGAATGCCTTTGCGTTCAAAAGGCCGGACTGTGCCTTGATAGCCGTGGAACGATTGTTCATCCTGGACGAGGCCCTGAAGCCATACAAGACGTTCGCTCAAAGTATTTTTCACAACACGCTGCTCAGATCGTACCTGTGGCGGAGTTATCGGGTCGCCGACGCCATTGTCGCGCTTAGCGAAAGCTCCGCCAGAAGCATCGAGCGTGTGTTTCCCGGCGTAAATGCTCGGACGATTCTAAACGCTGTTGACCTGGACTATTTCCGCCCGAACCGGCGGAAGCAGCCACTGCGCGATCGGCCCGTGCGCCTGCTGTTCGTCGGCAATCTCATACGTCGCAAGGGCGCGGACCTACTGCTGCCAATTCTGGAGAACCTGGGCGACGGCTATTCGCTCGACTACACCTCGGGCCCCCGCACCTCAAACCCGTTGCCGTCGCATCCGCGCGCGTCGTGCCTTGGCGCTCTGCCGCTGGACCGGGTGCGCGAGGCCTATCGCCGAGCCGACGTCCTGCTGCTGCCGACGCGCCTGGAAGGTCTGCCCCGCGCGGCCATGGAGGCGCTTGCGTGTGGCACGCCGGTGGTCGCCAGCGCCGTCTCGTCCCTGCCGGAAATTGTCAAGGACGGGGTCAACGGCTATACGTGCCGGGTCGATGACGTCACGGACTTCTGTGCTGCGATCCGGACGATCACGGCCGACCAGGACACTCTTGACCGCCTTTCCGACAATGCCCGCGCCTTCGCGGAAGAGCACCTGGACCTGCGCAAGATGGCGGAGCGCTACGTAAGGCTTTCGCAGGACATGATCTCGGGACGCGGCTATGCAGCATGCGCAGACCAAACCGTAGCGTAGACCCGCAGCCCGTCCGGGCATGGCGGCAACACGGCGAACCGGGCCGAGCGGAACGCCGGCCGGAAAGCGGTGCCATGGATCAAGTCCTCGGCAGCGGGCGGCTGCGGGTGATGTTCCTCTGCGCAACGCTCTCCGGCGGCGGCGCGGAACGTTTCGTGAGCACCAGCCTGCGTGTCCTGCCTCGCGAGCGCTTTGCACCGGCGCTGGCCGTGCTGCGCAGACAGCTGGAGTACCCGCTGCCCGATGACGTTCCGGTTTACAGTCTGGACAAGGCCGGCGGGCCGCACGGCATTCCGCTCGCCGTGCTTCGTCTGGCCCGCCTCGTGGACCGCGTGCGCCCGGACGTCGTGCTCGGCAGCTACGCCTTTGCCAATGAAATCCTGGGAGAGGCCCTGCGGCTTGCTCGGCACCGGCCACGCTTCATCGCCCGCATCGCCAACAACGTCGACAAGGTCGAATCTCATCTGCGGTCGCCGTTGAAGAGATGGATCGCCGGGCGCTGGCTGGACCGCAGCCTGCGCCGCGCCGACGTCATCATGCCGAATGCCCAAGGCCTGGCCGGACAGCTGACGGGACGAACGCCGGAGTGGGCAGGGAAGATCACGGTCGTCCCCAATCCCACGGACTTCGAGTACATCGATCGCCTGGCGGCGCAGGCGAACCCCGTCCCGCGGTGCCGGGACCGGCGCCGGATCGTTGCCGTGGGCCGATTCAATCCGGCGAAACGGTACGACCGGATGCTGCAGGCGTTCGCGGCAGCCTTAAGGGACCAGGCCGTCGAGCTCGTGGTGTGCGGTGATGGGCCGCTGCGCCCCGAGATCGAAGCCAGGATCCGCGCGCTCGGGCTATCGGCGCAGGTCCGGCTGGCCGGCTTTCTGTCCAATCCTTATCCCGTGATCGCGTCGGCGGACCTGTTCCTGCTCACCAGTGACTACGAGGGCCTGCCTAACGCGCTGATCGAGGCCCAGGGCCTGGGCATCCCGGCGATCAGCACGGACTGCCCGACCGGGCCGAACGAGATCATCGACCCCGGTGTGACCGGCGTGCTGACCCCGCTCGGCCGGGACGACGAACTGGTCGCCGCGCTCCGCCGCTGGCACGCCGCGCCGTTCGTCGCGCCGATGCCGGAGGCGGCGGCCTCCGCCCGATCCAAGTTCGGCTTGCCGAAGATCCTGTGCCGGCTGGAGGACCTGCTGGCGCCGAGGGCGGGTTAGCAGCCGGCGACTGCCGGCCGAGCGCCCGGTCCGCTCGTCCGGCTCGGCCGGCGAGGTGCAGAGGCGCCACGGTATGCGGCTGCGCTATGCGAAGGTGGACTGTCGCTGCACCCGAGGAAGCTGGATAAGTCCCAGATTGGCGGTGGGTGGACGTCTGCGGCTGTCAACGGCGCCCCGAGCCCGACCACCGGGGCGGGCCGGAGAGTTCAATGCACAAGGGCATGCTCGACAGTGAAATGCCGTGTCGTCTCGCTGCACCTCGGCGGTTCCGCTGAAACCAGCAGCCTTTGGACAGAGGGTGCAGCGGCATGAGCGGGGTGATGCGCTTAAGCAGGGCCCGCGCGGCCATCGTGCGTATCCTTCAAGGTCCTGTGGCGCGTGGCTCCATCGCCACTCTGGCGCTGCAGGTCCTCAATGCCGGCCTGACATTCTTCACAGCCGTCCTGCTCGCAAGACTGCTCGGTGCGGAGGCCTTCGGGGCCTACTCTTTCGGCATGGCGGTTGCCAGCCTGCTCTCGGTTGGCGCGAGCCTCGGCTTTGGCCGATATCTCGTTCGCGAGACGGCGACGGCATGTGAGCAGCGCGACTGGCGCCGCCTTCTCGGGCAGACCCGGGTGGGCATTGCCGTTACGGCGCTGGCCGGGCTTGCCATTCTGGGACTCGGTTGGCTGCTTCGCCCGGTTCTGGCTGCGGTTCTGGAGCCGAACCTGCTGGCGGCTCTGGCAATCGGTCTGCTGCTCGTGCCCTTGATGGCCGGGCGGATGGTGCTGGAGGGCATCCTGCGCGGACTGTCGCGGGTGGTGCTGGCACTCAGCGGCGACCAACTGGTCCGGCCAATCCTGTTTCTCGGGTTTGTTGCCGCCACTGTCTGGGCGTTTGACTCGATCCTGAGCGGACCCGACGTCCTGATGCTGGCCGTGGCGGCCCAAGGCCTGGTGATCCTGTTCCTGTCGATTGCGCTGTGGCGCTGCTGGCCGAAGGACGCGGCGCACGTGTCCCCGATTTACAGGCCGAAACGCGTGTTGCTCGGCGCGCTCCCGTTTACTGCCATGGCCGGCCTGGCCGTCCTTCAATCGCAGGTTGATCTTGTGATGCTCGGCGTTCTGAGCGGAGCGGAGGAAACCGGAATTTATAGAGCCGCGAACCGCGTCGCCTCGCTGGTCACCTTCACGATGATGGCTATCGGGATGCCACTCGGCACGCGTATCGCCGCACTCTACAGCAGGGGCGACCTTGATCGCATGCGGGAACTGGCTGGGAAGGCAAGCCTTGCGGGGACTGTTGGAAGCCTGCCGATCGCACTTGCGCTTGTCCTGGGAGGGGGGTTCATCCTGGAGCTGTTCGGATCGGAGTTCAAGGCGGGCGCCACGGCACTGGCAATCCTGGCGGTTGCGCATGTCATCAATGTCGCAGCCGGACCGGCTGAGTTGCTATTGACAATGTCCAAGCACGAAAAAGCCGTGGCAGTTATCCTGACGTCGAGTGTCGTGCTGAACATCATGCTCAATGCGGTTCTGATCCCGGTATATGGCGCAACGGGCGCGGCGACTGCGACGGGCATCAGCCTGGTTTTCAACAGGATCGGGCTAACGATTTGCGTCCAGCGCAAGTTAAAGATGCAGGTTGGGTTATTATGGCATTTGCTTGGCCGAAAACGACGAAGATATGCGAGCTGATCCGTTCGGGGAGCACGTTACGAGGATCCGGTAAATGCAGAGGCGCCATTACCGACACCTAATGTGATACGCCGAATACTTTCCAGGCAAACCGAAAGGTCAAGCATCCTCTGTCCAGAGGGCGACAAATGCGTATCGTTCATCTTTCGACCTCAATGCCGCCCGTCGTGATGGGCGGGAAGGAGGTGGTCGTAGCCAATCTTGTTCGGGCGCAAAAGGCGCTGGGGCATGACGTACGGGTCGTCACCCGGCTGCGGCAGGCGTGGGCCGCCCGGCGGGCGGGCTCGCCAATCGCCATGCTGCCGCTGCTGCCGAAGCCTGCCGACAGGCGGGACTACAACACGGGGCCGGGTCGTCGCTGGCTCGATGCGCCGTCGATCGCCGCGTATCAATTGATGCACCGGTTCGACGTCTGGCACATCCACACGGTCTACCCGGCGGCGTGGCTGGCCCTTCCCGCCTTGCGCGCCCTTAACACGCCGTTCGTCGTCACGGCGCACGGCGACGACGTCCAGAAGCAGGTCGAAATCGGCTACGGCTGGAGAACAATTCCGAAGCACGAGGCGCGTATCCTGCGGACCTTGCAGGTGTGCCCGTTCATGACCGCGATCAGCGATACCATTGCCCAAGAGTACCGGGCCGCCGGCGTGCCGGAAGAGCGCGTTGTCCCGATCTCCAATGGCGTGGACTTCTCGCGCCTAGCCAATGGCAACACGGACCGTGCCGCCGTCCGGGCGCGCCACGGCGTGCCTGTCAACGCCCCTTTTCTCATCACGGTGGGCCGGAACACCAGGAAGAAGGGATATGATCTCGTGCCGGAGATCATGGCCGGCATTGTCGCGAGGCACCCGAATGCCGTCTGGTGTCTGGTCGGGGCCGGTACCGAAGCCATCGCAGACCAGGCTCGGCGCGCGGGACTTGGCTCGTGCATACGGGCTATCCCGCCCATTCGCGGTCCTGCCGGATCGACCGCTGCACCGCCGGACGATCTCGTGGCCCTGCTTCACGCCGCCGATGTCTTTGTGTTCCCAACCCGCCTGGAAACATTCGGCCTAGTGGCGATTGAGGCGATGGCAGCCGGCCTTCCCGTGGTGACGACATCCGCGCCGGGTGTCGCCGATTTCGTCACGGATCGCGTGAATGCGCTGGTCGGCCCGGTTGACGATGCGGCGGCAATGGCCGAGCATATCCATCAGGTTCTCAACGACAACGGTTTGCGGCTGTCCCTGTTGGCCGCAGGACATAAAACGGCGCAGGCCTACGACTGGTCAGCCATAGCCTCCAGATACGTGCAGGCCTACGAATGGGCATCGAGGGATGGCGGCAGGCGGTGAGCTGCGACGGCTCTGCGCCATCAAATCATATCGTCCAATAAATGTACTGACCTTTTCCGTTCGTGCCGGTGCCAGGAATGCCGCGGGCTTCCGGCCGGAGCATGTGCCAGTTCATTCGCTGGGCGGTATCACGCATTGCTGCCGTTCCAACCGGCACAGATGCCGGCGTTGTGCATACGCCTGTGACCCTCAACACCATCCGACATGGCCTTGCCGGCGGCACTGTTCGCGGAACCGCGGCATAGCGAGAAAGCGGCGTTACAGCCACTGCGGCAACGCCCTATCAGAACCAGAACAGTCCGGCCTCGAAAACTTGGCGCCATCCGCAGGGCGGTGCCTCGACCGGGCGAAGATCGAGCATGTTGCAGTCATGGCCGGTTCCCTGCACCGGTTGATCCCAGGCAAAGGCCAGGATTCTCAGGTTCTCCGGAATGGGGATACGCTGAGTACGGGCCTCAATCATGTCGGCGACCGGATTGCTGATTCCCCACATCGGGTTGACCCGCCACTTGTCGGTCTCGGCAATGATCAGTCCGGACGGATGGCACGCCATAAGCCGCAGCATTGAGTCAGTCGAGGTAATCAGTAGCCTGCCGAAACGGGGATCGACGACGAACTCCATATCGTTCGCCATGCCCGCCGTTTGATCGAAGGCCGCGCCACCCGTGACAGCGATGTCGTAATCCCCGATAAAATACAATGCCCTTTCCTCCCGGTTGACAACGATCAGCCTGTCGTCGTCCAGATAGTCCTCAAGCAGCTCCGGCAGACGCTGCCAGGACTCGCTCATAACGTCTGTCCTCACGGTCCCGGTCAAAAGGCCGACGATCCAGTAACGACTGCCGTTGCTCTGGATTAACCAGCCGAAAAGACCGATCAAGACAACGACGTACAGCATGATGCGTAAATAGCCTAGCGTCAGCACCGTCCAGCCGATCCGATTCAGCAGCTCGGACAACGCACTGAGGACGAGGCGGCCGATCTCGACCAGAACAATACTCGTCAAAGCGAAGAAAAACGGCATTACAAAATAGATATATCGGTCCGCTTTTGGCCCAGCAAATGAGAGGAGTCCAACCGTAACCAGGAAAACAGTCCCGGCAAAAATGGTAAACCTTGGCCGCTTCACAAGACCGATAACGATGGATACCGGGAGAAGGGCGATCAGCATTGCGTAGTATTCGCGCAGGAACGCGTAATAGAACTCCACAGTATTCTGAGTATCTATATTCCAATTGAGGGGCGTCCGGTATCGTCTGTACAACCCCTCTGCAAAATCGCTCTGCAGGAACACAGTGATCGCCGCCAGTCCAAGAATGCCAATACCAGCCAAAACCCATCGGAGTACTGGTCGATCCTTGGCCAATGCGAACGCAGCGGGCGCGGCGATCATGACCAGCCAAGCACCAAGTGCAATAAAGCCGACCAGACTGATTTTCTGTAAATGGTGCGCCAGTCCAAAAGCAAGGACTGCCGCCGACGCCAGCAGCGCATCCTTCAAGAGTGCACGTCTGCGCTGGACAAGCTCGTACAGAACAATGGAACCAACAAGAAATGCAAGGGAATGCAGTGTATAAAAGCGAATAAACCGGAACATCTCAAGCGAGATCGGCGCAAGGATGAACAAAATCACAGTGATCCAGGCGGCCGCTATCCCGATCTCCTTGCGTACCCAGACAAAGAGTATGACTGATATCAGCGCTCCGGCAAACAGCGGCGGGATCCAGGCCAAATTGACATTTTCGCCGAAAACATAAAAGAGCGAGCCGATTGTAACTGTAAAAGCGGCTGCACGCGTATAGCAGCCATCGGCAATGCGGAATCCGTTGCCCTCCGCCCAGGAGCTGGCCGCCATGATATGCAGCAGTCCATCAATGTCGATCTTGGACCCAAACATGATCGAACCGACGAGTATGGATAATAGGAATACCGATGCGGCCTCCAGCATAATCCTGTATCGCAGGTTTTCATTTCCTAATTTTAACATACTGTTAGGATCCTGGGCTTTGCCTGTGGGCTTGGTCTGGCGCGTATTCTGGAAGCACTGTGGCGGGAGCTACTTTAATGACGATCATTCTTGCATCGGTACCTATAAGCATACTACGTAATGTCGCAACTGGTGCCAACCTGCCCAAATGGTGAAAGACCGGCGCCTCAATGTTGGCGTCGGGCTCAATGATGACCGTACTGCGGATCTGCCCGATGCCGGACGGCAGGGCGGCCACGGGCCGTCCCGTGGCCGTTTCCACTCGGCGCGCCGCGGAAAGCTTCAACAATACGGAAAAGATACCGAGATCAATTCTACAGCCCGATCCGGTAGCGGCCGTCCCCGGTCTCGATGCACCGGTAGATGCGCAGGTCGCCGCGAACCTCTTCGAGCTGTATGAACCCGGTTCCGAAGCCGCACCGCTGCCGGGCGATGACCTGCGCGTGCTGGATGGACGTGCCCTCAGGCACGCGCACGGTCACGTATTGTCCGGGAATGTTCAGTCCGCCGGCCTCTCCGGATCCGAGTTGCGCGCCGCACCCGGCCACTCCGAGCGCGATCGCGCCGGCGACCGCAAGGCGTTTCAACATGTCACCACCGCGTACGTTTCCGGCCCATGAGTCTGATAGGGCGAAAGCCACCCCGCGGAAAAGCGGGCTCAGGCGCAACGCGCTGAGAGCGCCGTCCGTCCGCCGAGGTCCCTGACGCCTGACCTTGTGGCGCGGCCGGGGCGTCCGGTCGGTGACCGCCGTCACGGCCCGGAACGGCGTCAGTCCTCGCCGGTCGCCTGGCTGGGGTCGCGGCGGAACGGGTGGGCCGGATACACGCCCAGGATGGTCAGGTTCTTGGAAAAGAACTCCAGCTCTTCCAGCGCCAGCCGGAGCGGGCGGTCGTCGGGGTGGCCCTCGACGTCGGCATAGAACTGGGCCTGGGCGAAGCGGCCGCCGACCATGTAGCTTTCCAGCTTGGTCATGTTGATGCCGTTGGTGGCGAACCCGCCCAGCGCCTTGTACAGCGCCGCCGGCACGCTGCGCACCTCGAACACGAAGCTGGTCACGACGGCGCCGGCATCGCCCGCCGGCCAGCGCGGCTCCGGGGACATGATCAGGAAGCGCGTCGTGTTGTGCGCGGCGTCCTCGATGTCCTCGCGCAGGGTGTCCAGGCCGTAGATCTCGGCGGCCAGCGAGGAGGCGATCGCCGCCTCGGCCGGGTCCCCGCGCTCCGCCACCATGCGCGCCGCGCCGGCGGTGTCGGCGTGCACCACCGGCTCCAGCCCGAGCTGGCGGATCAGCCGCTTGCACTGGCCGAGCGCGTGCACGTGGCTGTGCACGCGGCGGATCTGCGCCAGCTCCGTACCCGGAACGGCGAGCAGGTGGTGGTGCACCCGCTGGAAATGCTCGGCGATGATGTGCAGGCCGGAGGCGGGCAGCAGGTTGTGGATGTCGGCGACCCGCCCGGCGACGGAATTCTCCACCGGGATCAGCGCCAGGTCGGCGCGGCCTTCGTGCACGGCCGCCAGCGTATCCTCGAACGAGGGGCAGGGCAGGGGGCGCAGGTCGGGGGCGGCCTGGCGGCAGGCGAGGTCCGAGTTGGCGCCGGGCCAGCCCTGGAACGAGATCGTCTTGGCGGTCATGGTGTCGTTACCGGTCCGGTCGGGGCGAGGCGCCGGCGCGCCTCCGCCAGGTCCTCGGGCGTGTCGACGCCGAGCGGCACCTCGTCGACCAGCGCCGCGTCGATGCGCAGGCCGGCGGCCAGCGCGCGCAGCTGCTCCAGCCGCTCGCGCCGCTCCAGCGCCGCCGGCGGCAGTGCCACGAACCGGTCCAGCGCCGCCCGGCGATAGGCATAGATGCCGATGTGGTGGAGCAGCGGGCCCTCGCCCCACGGCGCCGCCGCCCTGGTGAAATACAGCGCGCGGCCGGTGCGGCCGTCCGGCCCCGGCTCGACCACGGCCTTGACCACGTTCGGGTCGTCCCGCTCCTCGGGCCGCGCGATCGGGGCGGCCAGGGTGGCGATGTCCACCGCCGGATCGGCCAGCGGCGCCAGCACCGCGCGGATCGCCGCAGCCGGGATCGTCGGCAGGTCGCCCTGGAGATTGATCACGATGTCGTGCCGGCCCTCCGGGTCGATGCGCGCCACCGCCTCGCGGATGCGATCGGAGCCCGAGGCATGGTCCGGGTCGGTCGGCACGGCCCGGCCGCCTGCGGCGGTCACCGCCGCGGCAATGGCCTCCTCGGCGCAGGCCACCGCGACCGGCCCGATTCCCGCCGACTCGGCACGGCGCAGCACGTGGACGATCATGGGCAGGCCGTGGATGTCGGCCAGGGGTTTGCCGGGCAGGCGACGGGCCGCCAGGCGCGCCGGAATGACCACAATGGGACTGATGCAAATGCTTGTCACGGCCGGTTGGTTGCGCCATTCCCACCGCGGCGTCAAGCCGCGTTTGGGCGGGGGAGGCTTGCGTTCCCTTGCAGTTTGGTCCAGAAACACCAAACCTCATTCAGGATAAGAGTCAATGATACGCCGGATGACACGCATGCCGGGAAACGAGAGGTGATCCGCATGTCCAGCATGGAACTGAACAAGATCGTAGCAGCCGTCCTGCTGGCGGGCGTGATCGCGATGACGACCGGCTTCCTCGCAGAATTGCTGGTGGCGCCGGAAGAACTGATCGAGAACGCCTACCTCGTGGAGACCGGGGCCGACGAGGCAGGGCCGACCGAGGAGGAGGAAGAGCAGGTGCCCCTGGCGGTCCTGCTGGCCAACGCCGACCCGGCGGAAGGCGAGTCCTTCGTCCGTGCCTGTGCCAGCTGCCACACCTTCGACCAGGGCGGCGCCGACCGGATCGGCCCGCACCTCTGGGGCGTCGTCGGGCGCGACAAGGGCGGCGTCGAGGGCTTCAACTACTCCAGCGCCATGACGGAGGTCGAGGGCGAGTGGTCGTACGAGGCGCTGGACGGCTTCCTGCACCAGCCGCGCGACTACCTGCCCGGCACCAGCATGAGCTATGCCGGCATTCGCGATCCCGAGGATCGCGCCAACGTCATCGCCTATATGCGGACCCTGAGCGAAGATCCGCTGCCGCTGCCCGAGCCGCCGGCCGAAGAGGCCGCCGCGGAGGACGAGGGTGCGGCCGCCGGTGAGGGCGCGGGCGAGCAGCCCGCCGGCGAGATCGCCGAGGAAGAGGCGGCCACCGCCGCGCCGCCGGCCGAGCCCGCCGGCGGCGAGCCCGCCGAGGCCGGCGAGGCGGGGACGGCCGGCGAGGCTGCCGAGGCCGAAGAGGCCGCCGACGAGGCCGACGAGGCCGAGGCGGACGCCGCGGCGGCCGCGACCGAGGGCGGCATGGCGGCGGAGGAAGCCGCTGCCGACGCCGAGGCGGCCGCGGAGACCGCCGAACGGGAGGCGGAGACGCTCGCCGAAACGGGCGGCGCCGCGGCGCAGGAGGCCGAGGACGCCGAAATCGATGCGGAGCAGGCTGCCGGTCAGGCCGAGCGCGCCGCCGGCGAGGCCGCACCGGCGCAGCAGCCGGGAGAGGTCGCCACCGGCACGGGCGAGGACGAGGCCCAGATTCGCGACGAGCAGACGGGGGAGGGCACGGAGCAGGCGCCCGCACCCGCCGCGGGGCCGGAGCTGCTGGAGGAGGAGACCGGCGAGGCGCTGACCGAAGGCGCGGCCGGGGAGGCCGGCGAACTCGGCCCGGCGCGCGGCGCCCCGAGCGATGTCGATGTCGACTTTGTGCCGGTTCCCGAGGACGCCGAGACCGAGCAGGTGCTTGAACCGGCCGTGCCGGGCAGCATGGGCGACGAGCCCGGCCCGGTCGGAGAGACTCCGGCGGAGGAGCCCGAAGGGCCGCTGGAGCCGCCGGTTACGGTCCAGGAGGGCCTGGTCGAGGAGCAGGAGGTCGAGGTCGAGGTCGACCCCGACGACGTCATTGCCATCGAGCCGGGCGAGCCGGGCGAGGACATGACGGAAGAGGTCGATCCGGCCGACCGCGGGTCGCCGGAATAGGCCGGCCGGAGCCGTCCGCGCGGATGGACCGCCACACGGGTGCCGGAATGAGCGAGCCCTGTCCGGATGCGCTGGTGGCGTTCGTCTGCCGTCTCGCCGACGCCAGCGGGGCGGCGATCCGGCCGCACTTCCGCCGGCCGATCCCGGTCGAGTTGAAGGCCGACCACAGCCCGGTGACCGCCGCCGACCGTGACGCCGAACGGGCGATCCGCGACCTGCTGGCCGGCGAACGCCCGAACGACGGCATCATCGGCGAGGAATTTGGCAGCGAGCGTGCCGACGCGGATTACGTCTGGGTGGTCGATCCGATCGACGGCACCCGCGCCTTCATCACCGGCCGCCCGCTGTTCGGCACCCTGATCGCCTGCCTGCGCCATGGCCGGCCGATTCTGGGTGTCATCGACCAGCCGGTCACCGGCGACCGCTGGCTCGGCGCCATGGGCCGGCCGACGCTGTTCAACGGCGCACCGGCGCGGGTGCGGACGTGCGACACTTTGGCCAAGGCCACGCTCAGCGCCACCTCGCCGCACATGTTCGAAGCGGACGACTTCGCCGCGTTCGAGCGCGTGCGCCGGGCCGGCGTGCGCGACACGACCTATGGCGGGGACTGCTACGCCTATGGCCTGCTGGCTGCCGGCTTCATCGATCTGGTCATAGAATCCGGGCTCAAGCTGTTCGATTTCGCCGCGCTCATTCCGGTGATCGAAGGGTCGGGCGGCGTGATCACCGATTGGGAGGGGCGGGCGCTGGGCCCAGGTTCATCGGGCCGGGTGGTCGCGGCCGGCGACGCCCGCGTCCATGCGCAGGCGCTGGGGCAGCTTGCCTGACGCCGCTCGATGGCGCGACCGGCGCCATGCTGAGGTCACGATCCTGGGCTGTCTCGACACCATGCTGCGACATGTCTCTTCCCGCCGGATCGGCCGCGCCCTGAAGCGGCTCGCCCCGGTCCTGCTGCTCGGGCTGACCGCGGCGCTGCCGGCCGCCGCGCAGACGGCTGCCGAAGCGGCGCCGACGGAGTCCGGCGTCACGGTCAGCCACGCCTTGCCGCAGTTCGGGGAGCCGCGGCTGGGCCCCGATTTCCGGCATTTTCCCTATGCCGACCCCGAGGCGCCGAAGGGCGGCGCGGTCACCCTGGCCGCGGCGGGGAGCTTCGACAGCCTGAACACCATCCCGCTGCAGGGCGAGACCGCGCGCAGCATCGGCCTGATCTACGACAGCCTGATGGTCGAGCCGCAGGACGAGCTCGCCGTCTACTACCCGCTGATCGCCGAGAGCGTCGAATACCCCGAAGACGCCAGCTGGATCGTCTTCAACCTGCGGCCGGAGGCGCGGTTCCATGACGGCACGCCGATCACGGCGCACGACGTGGCCTGGACCTTCGAGACGATCCGCGAGCACGGCCGGCCGTTCCTGCGCGCCTTCTATGAGGACGTGCTGGCCGTCGAGGTGCTGGGCGAGCGCCGCGTGCGCTTCGACTTCCGCACCCGCGACACCCGCCAACCGCTGGTCCGCGTCGCCGGCCTGACCGTGCTGCCGCGCCATTGGTGGACGGCCGAGGGCCGCGACATCACGCGCTCCACCCTGGAGCCGCCGCTGGGCAGCGGCCCGTACCGGCTGGTGGCGGTCGACCAGGGGCGCGGCCTGACCTATGAGCGCGTCGAGGACTACTGGGCCGCCGACCTGCCGGTGCGCCGCGGCCAGTTCAATTTCGACCGCGTCCGCTACGACTACTACCGCGACGCCGACATCATGTTCGAGGCGTTCAAGGCCGGCGCCTACGACTTCCGGCGCGAGACCACGTCGCGCCTGTGGGCGACCGGCTACGACCTGGCGGCGGTGCGCGACGGCCACATGATCCGCGACGAGATCGACGTGACCATGTTTCGCGGCATTCAGGGCTATTTCCTGAACACACGCCGCCCGCCGTTCGACGACATCCGGGTGCGGCAGGCGCTCGGCTACCTGTACCCGTTCGAGTGGGTCAACCGGAACGTGATGTACGGGCTGTACCAGCGCATCGAGAGCTATTTCCCCGGCGCCGAGGACTACAGCGCCGCGGGCACGCTGCCCGACGCGCGCGAACTGGCCCTGCTGGAGCCCTATCGCGGTCAGGTGCCGGAGGCGGTCTTCACCACCGTCTGGCAGGCGCCCGAGACCGAGGGCGGGTTCGACCGCACCAACCGGCGCACGGCGCTCGGCCTGCTGCGCGAGGCCGGCTGGGAGATCCGCGGCGGCCGGCTGGTGAACGCGGATACCGGCGAGCCCATGACGTTCGAAATCCTGCTGAGCTCGCCGGCGCTGGAGGCGCACACCCAGCCGTTCGTGCGCGAGCTGGAGCGCCTGGGCATCTCCGCGTCGATCCGCTGGGTGGACAGCGCGCAGTACCAGCGGCGCTACCAGGATCGCGACTTCGACGTGATCTCGTTCGCGTACACCTTCTATCCGCCGCCGGGGGGCGAGCTGATGTCCTATTTCGGGTCGTCGCAGGCGGACGTGCCGGGGTCGGCCAACGTCATGGGAATCCGCGATCCGGTCGCCGACGCGATGATCGACATCGTGATCAATGCGGAGGACCTGGAGACCAAGCAGGCCGCAACGCGGGCGCTGGACCGCGTGCTGCTTTGGGGTTTCCATGCCATACCGCACTGGTACAACACGGTCGCCTGGATCGCGTACTGGGACAAGTTCGGGATGCCCGCAACCCATCCGCCCTACGACTTCGGCTTCGCCAATTCCATCGGGTTCCAGCCGACCTGGTGGGTGGATACCGCGCGCGCCGAGGCGCTGGCCCGGGCGCGCTGATGCGGGCCGGGCCGGCCGGCGGCTCAAGAACAGGAACACGGGACCGCGCGATGCGACGTCTTCTTGCCATGCTCATGGGCCTCGCCGTGGCGCTGCCGGCCGCGGCGCAGGAGCCGTCCGCGCCGGAGCCGCCGCCGGGAGGCGATCCGGGCGATACCCTGACGGTGCTGACCAGCTTTGCGGAGTTCGGCGACCCGCTCTACCCGCCGGGCTTCGAGCACTTCGACTACGTCAATCCGGATGCGCCCAAGGGCGGGGCGGTGACCCTGGCGGCGTTCGGCACCTTCGAGACGCTGAACACCCTGCCGCTGGTCGGCGACTGGGCGGCGGGCATGGGGCTGGTCAGCGACAGCCTGATGACCGGATCGCAGGACGAGTTGTCCAGCTACTACCCGCTGATCGCCGAGTCCGTGGCCATCCCGGACGACGTCAGCTACGCCATCTTCACGATCAACCCGGACGCGCGCTACCATGATGGACAGCCGATCACCGCCGACGACTTCGTCTATGCCTTCGAGAAGCTGAACGAGGTCGGCCGGCCGTTCCTGCGTTCGTTCTTCGCCGACATCACCAGGGCCACGGCGATCGACGAGCGCCACGTCCGGTACGACTTCGCCACCACCGACACGTTCAAGACCCTGGGTCTGGCAGCCAGCCTGTGGCCCTATCCGCGGCACTATTGGGAACAGCCGGACCGCGACATCGGCGCTTCGTACCTGGAGCCGGCGCTGTACAACGGGCCGTACACGATTGAGTCCGTGGATGCCGGCCGGTCGATCACCTATCGCCGGGTCGAGGACTACTGGGCCGCCGACCTGCCGGTCAATGTCGGCCGGCACAATTTCGACCGCATCCGCTATATCTATTTTCGCGACGACACGGTGATGTTCGAGGCGTTCAAGGCCGGCCAGTACGACTTCCGCCTCGAGAACCGCGCCCAGCGCTGGGCCACCGGCTACGACTTTCCCGCCGCGCTGGACGAGCGGGTGCGGCGCGACGCGGTGCCTGTGGAGACGCCGTTCGGCTATAGCGGCTTCGTGTTCAACACGCGCCGGCCGGTCTTCCAGGACGAGCGGGTGCGCGAGGCGCTGACGCACCTGTTCGATTTCGAATGGACTCGCCAGAACATCTTCTACGGCAACTACACGCGCGCCCGCAGCTACTTTCCGAACTCCGACTACGGCATCGGCGAGGTGCCGCTGCCCGAGGGGCGGGAGCTGGAGCTGCTCGAGCGGTTCCGCGACGAGCTGCCCGCGGCGCTGTTCGAGGAGCCGTTCACCCTGCCGGAGACGGACGGCTCGGGGCGCATCCGCGTACAGCTCCGCGAGGCGTGGCGGCTGCTGGCCGAAGCCGGCTGGGAGGTGCAGGACGGCGTGCTGCGCAATGCCGAGACCGGGGAGCCGTTCCGCATCGAGATCCTGCTCGGCAGCGACGCCCTGTTGCGCGTCGTCCAGCCGTTCGCGCAGAACCTGGAGCGGGCCGGCATCCGCCCCAACGTGCGCATCGTCGACACGGCCCAGTACGGCCGGCGCCTGGACGACTACGACTTCGACATGATCTACATCGCGCTGAACTTCTTCCCGCCGCCGGGGCCGGAGCAGCGCAATTTCTGGGGCTCTGAGGCGGCCGACGTGCCGGGCTCGGGCAACTTCGCCGGCATCCGCAACCCCGTCGTCGACGCGCTGGTCGAGGAGATCGTCGCGGCCGAGACGCTGGAGGACCTGAAGGCGGCGAACCGCGCGCTGGACCGCGTGCTGCTCTGGAACGACTACGGCATTCCCAGCTACTACAACGCCGACGTCTGGATCGCGTACTGGGACATGTTCGGGTTCCCCGACGAACGGCCGCGCTACGGCGTCGGCTTCCCGGACACCTGGTGGGTCGATGCCGGGCGTGCCCGGCAGCTGCGGCGCTGAGGCCGAGGACCGCCGATGCTGGCCTACATCGTCCGCCGCCTGCTGCTGATCGTCCCGACCCTGTTCGGGATCATGGTGATCAACTTCATCGTCGTGCAGTTCGCGCCGGGCGGCCCGATCGAGCAGGTGCTGGCCGAGCTGCAGGGCTTTGCCACCGAGGCGACCAGCCGCATCGGCGGCTCCGCCGGCGGCGATTTCCAGGAGGCCGGCGAACCGTCCGGGGCGGGCGAGGGCGGGGCCGCCGGCCGCTATCGCGGCGCCCAGGGCCTGCCGCCCGAGTTCATCGAGGACCTGGAACGGCAGTTCGGCTTCGACAAGCCGCCGGTCGAGCGCTTTTTCCTGATGATGGGCAACTTCCTGCGCTTCGACTTCGGCGAGAGCTATTTCCGCGACGTTCGGGTGTTCGACCTGGTCATGGACAAGATGCCGGTGTCGATTTCGCTCGGCCTGTGGACCACGCTGATCACCTACCTGATTTCGATCCCGCTGGGCATCCGCAAGGCGGTGCGCGACGGCTCCCGCTTCGACGTGTGGACCAGCGGCACGGTCGTGGTCGGCTACGCCATCCCCAACTTCCTGTTCGCGGTGCTGCTCATCGTCCTGTTCGCCGGCGGGCGCTATTTCGACCTGTTCCCGTTGCGCGGCCTGGTCTCCGACAACTGGGCGGAGCTGCCGTGGTACGAGCAGGTGCTCGACTACCTGTGGCACATGGTGCTGCCGGTGACGGCGCTGGTGGTCAGCGCCTTCGCCACGCTGACCATGCTGACCAAGAACTCGTTCCTGGACGAGATCAACAAGATGTACGTGCTGACCGCGCGGGCCAAGGGCCTGACCGAGCAGCGCGTGCTGTACGGCCACGTGTTCCGCAACGCCATGCTGATCGTCGTCGCCGGGTTTCCGGGCGCGTTCATCAGCATCCTGTTCACCGGCTCGGTGTTCATCGAGGTGATCTTCTCCCTCGACGGCCTCGGCCTGCTCGGCTTCGAGGCGGCGGTCAACCGCGACTATCCGGTGATGTTCGCGACGCTGTACTTCTTCACGCTGCTGGGGCTGGTCATCAAGCTGATCGAGGATCTGGTATATACCGTCATCGATCCCCGCATCGACTTCGAGGCGCGCCGTGTCTGACTCCGTCCCCGCCGTGCGGCGCCCCCGCTTCCTGGGCATCCCGATCACGCCGATCACGGCGCGGCGGCTGCACAATTTCCGCGCCAACCGGCGCGGCTACTGGTCGCTGTGGGTGTTCGGCGTGCTGTTCGTGCTGACGCTGGGCGCGGAGTTCATCGCCAACGACAAGCCGCTGCTGGTCTATTTCGACGGCGCGTTCTATTTCCCGGTGTTCGCCGCCTACCCGGAGACGACCTTCGACGGCGAGTTCGCCACCGAGGCCGAATACCGCGACCCGTTCGTCCAGGACCTGATCAACGAGAAGGGCTGGATGGTCTGGCCGCCGGTCCCGTTCTCCTACGACACGATCAACTACGACCTGCGCACGCCGGTGCCGTCGCCGCCGTCGGCGGAGAACTGGCTGGGCACCGACGACCAGGGCCGCGACGTGCTGGCCCGCCTGATCTACGGCTGGCGCATCTCGATCCTGTTCGGGCTGGTCCTGACCGTACTGAGCTCGGTGATCGGCATCGCCGCCGGTGCGGTGCAGGGCTATTTCGGCGGCTGGACCGACCTGATCTTCCAGCGGGTCATCGAGATCTGGTCGGGCATGCCGACGCTGTACCTGTTGATCATCATGTCCAGCGTGATCACGCCGGGGTTCTGGACGTTGCTGATCCTGCTGCTGCTGTTCAGCTGGATGGGCCTGGTCGGGGTGGTGCGCGCCGAGTTCCTGCGCGCGCGCAATTTCGACTACGTGCGCGCGGCGCGGGCGCTGGGCGTGTCCAACCTGGTGATCATGTTCAAGCACGTACTGCCCAACGCCATGGTGGCGACGATCACCTTCCTGCCGTTCATCCTGACCGGCTCGATCACGGCGCTGACCGGTCTGGATTTTCTAGGGTTCGGCCTGCCGCCGGGCTCGCCGTCGCTGGGCGAGCTGGTGCAGCAGGGCAAGTCCAACCTGCAGGCGCCGTGGCTGGGCCTGACCGCGTTCTTCTCGCTGGCGGTCATGCTCAGCCTGCTGGTGTTCATCGGCGAGGCCCTGCGCGACGCCTTCGACCCGCGCAAGGCGGTCGGCCCGGTCGGCGGCAAGGCCACCGCCACGGCGCCGGCGGCGGACGCAAAGAAGGCGCGGGCGGTGGCGGAGTGATTGTTGCAAAGCGATGCTCAAACTCTCGGCAATGCGGTTTTGCCTTGACCGGATGCGATGAAATGCAGACAGTGGCATGCGTGTCTTTTGGTCCACAGGCCGGACTCCGGCATCATCGTCTTTGCGATACAGGCTGAGACCGCATCCTCAGCAGTAGACTATCGCACGGAGGCGCATATGCTCAGGCTTCGTATGAACACAGCCGGACGGGCCGGCACCGTGCCACTCCACGAAACGCCCAAGACGATGGTGCGCTCCGAGAACGAAGTCCGCACGCTCCTCCGCCGGGCAGGGTTGTCGTCCAGAGACCCGGCCAGAGGCACCCCCGGCGGTCTTGACCGCGGAGAAATCCGCGAGAGCAGCCGTGAGGGGTCGAATCGTGCCCGGCGCTTGATGTTTCATTTTCTCGACGGATTTACCGGGTTCATCGACCTCTTGACGTTCCAGACCCCTCGTCCTTCCGAGTATCCGGTCATCTCGGCCTCGGAGGCGGCCGCGCGGGTGTATCGACGGCTGGGCTGGGATGCCATGGCACGGGCGGTGGACGACGCGGCCCACGACCGGCATTGATGGACTCCGAGGGTTCCTGCCATGCCCAGGTCCACGCGAGGCCCCGGCCGCACCCCCTCGGAGGTCGCCGACAAGCTGAAGGCGACTGGCCTGCGGGATATGATTCCCGCGGGGGTGTTGCCGCCGCCCGAAATCCTCAAGGAACTTGAAACGCTCCAACCGGGCGTGACCGACCGGCTGCTGACGCTGATGGAACTGGAGATGCGCCTCGTCTGGCGGCGCCAGACATTCATGTTCGTCGAGGTGATCGTTGCCAAGGTCCTTGGCCTCGTCGGGCTGGGCCTGGTCATCCTGCCGGGCTATATGCTGGGCATGAACGACAAGACCGAGGCGGCGGTGGCGGTCTTCTGCGTGACGGCTGTTGCGGTGATTGCCGGTTACGTCGGCAAGCTCTCCATGCGCTGGGACCGCGCCGACGAAGGACAGACGCAACCGAATGACTGACCACCCGGCTATGGCCGAAGCCGCTCCGCCCGAGGCGCCTGCCGTCGGGCCGCGGCTGCTGACCGTCGACGACCTGTCGGTCGATTTCCGCATGCCCGGCGGCACGGTACGGGCGGTGCGCGGCGTGTCGTTCCACATCGACCAGGGCGAGACCCTGGCGCTGGTCGGCGAGAGCGGCTCCGGCAAGTCGGTCACCGCGCTGTCGATCCTGCAGCTCCTCAACTACCCGGTGGCGCAGCACCCGACCGGCTCGATCCGGTTCCAGGACCGCGAACTGGTCGGGGCGCCCGAGCGCAGCCTGCGCGAGGTGCGCGGCGACCGCATCTCCATGGTCTTCCAGGAGCCGATGACCTCGCTCAACCCGCTGCATTCGGTCGAGCGGCAGGTCAACGAGGTGCTGTTCGTGCACAAGGCCATGGACAAGGCCCAGGCGCGCGCCCGCACCCTGGAGCTCTTGCGCCTGGTCGGATTGTCGGAGGCGGAGCGCCGCCTCGGTGCCTTTCCGCACGAGCTGTCCGGCGGCCAGCGCCAGCGCGTCATGATCGCCATGGCGCTGGCCAACGAGCCCGACCTGCTGATCGCCGACGAGCCGACCACGGCGCTGGACGTGACCATCCAGGCGCAGATCCTGGCGCTGCTCAAGAACCTGCAGCGCCGCTTCGGCATGGCGCTGCTGCTGATCACCCACGACCTGGGCATCGTGCGCAAGATGGCCGACCGGGTCTGCGTGATGACCGACGGCGAGATCGTCGAGCACGGCAGCACGCACGACATCTTCACCCGGCCGCAGCACCCCTACACCCGCCGCCTGCTCGCTGCCGAGCCCAGGGGCGAGCCGGCCCAGCCGCCGGGCGACGCCGCCGACGTGATGCGCGGCAACGACATCCGGGTCTGGTTCCCGATCCGCAAGGGCCTGATGCGGCGCACCGTGGATCACGTGAAGGCGGTGGACGGCATCACCGTGGACATCCGCGAGGGCCACACCGTCGGCGTGGTCGGCGAGAGCGGGTCCGGCAAGACCACTTTGGGCCTCGCGCTGCTGCGCCTGATCGGCTCGCAGGGCGCGATCCGCTTCGGCGCACAGGACATCCAGGGCCTGCAGTTCAAGCGCCTGCGCCCGCTGCGCCGCGAGATGCAGATCGTCTTCCAGGACCCGTACGGCAGTTTGAGCCCGCGCCTGTCGGTGGCGGAGATCGTCGAGGAGGGGCTGCGGGTCCACCGCATCGGCCGCACGGCGCGCGAGCGCGACGCGCTGATCGTCGCGGCGCTGGAGGAGGTCGGCATCGACCCGGCCAGCCGGCACCGCTATCCGCACGAGTTCTCCGGCGGCCAGCGCCAGCGCATCGCCATCGCCCGCGCCATGGTGCTGAAGCCCCGGTTCGTCGTGCTGGACGAGCCGACCTCGGCGCTCGACATGTCGGTCCAGGCCCAGATCGTCGACCTGCTGCGCGACCTGCAGCGCCAGCACCGGCTGGCCTACATGTTCATCAGCCACGACCTGAAGGTGGTCCGCGCCCTGGCCGACGACGTCATCGTCATGAAGGAGGGGCGCGTCGTCGAGCAGGGCCCCCGCGAGCGCATCTTCACCGCCCCGCAACAGCCCTACACCCAGGCCCTGATGAAGGCGGCCTTCGAGCTGGAGGCGGTGGAGAGCGGGGTGGTGGCGGTGTAGGCGCACGGCGCGTATCGCAAGATCATTGCATCAAGCAGCGAACGCTTGCACGAGGGCTCGACCGCGCTCGTCCCGGAACCACCCCCACCCCCGCCGGGTTGATCGGCAAGCGGGGCTGCGGCTCGGCAACGCTCGGAAAGCGAATTACGGAGGCAGCATGCGCACGGTCGCGTTGCCGTCGGGGGAGGCGGTGCCGGTGCTGGGGCAGGGGACTTGGCGCATGGGAGAGAGCGCGGCGCGGCGTGCCGACGAGGTGGCGGCGCTGCGGCTCGGGCTCGATCTCGGCATGACGCTGATCGACACGGCGGAGATGTACGGCAGCGGCGGCGCCGAGGAGGTGGTCGGCGAGGCGGTGCAGGGCCGCCGCGACGAGGCCTTCCTGGTCAGCAAGGTCTACCCCCACAACGCCTCCCGCCAGGGCGCGGTCGCCGCGTGCGAGCGCAGCCTGCGCCGGCTGGGGGTCGAGCACCTGGACCTCTACCTGCTGCACTGGCGCGGGTCCGTGCCGCTGGCCGAGACGCTGGAGGCATTCCGTGCGCTGGTCGAGGCCGGGAAGATCCGCCACTACGGCGTCAGCAACCTGGATGCGGGCGAGATGGACGAGCTGTGGGCGCTGGAGGGCGGCCGCGCGGCCGCCACCAACCAGGTGCACTACAGCCTGGCCCGCCGCGGCATCGAGGCCGACCTGCTGCCCTGGCACCGCGCGCACGGCGTGCCGCTGATGGCCTATTCGCCGCTGGAGCAGGGCCGGCTCGGCCGCAGCGAGGCGTTGCGCACCGTGGCGGCGCGCCACGGCGTCACCGAACTGCAGGTCGCGCTGGCCTGGGTCCTGGCGCAGGACGGCGTGTTCGCCGTGCCCAAGGCGGTGCAGCCGGACCACGTGCGCCAGAACCGGGCGGCGCACGACCTGGCGCTGACCGGCGAGGACATGGCCGCGCTGGACCGCGACTTCCCGCCGCCAAGCGGGGCGAGCCGGCCGTCCGTGCCCTGACCGGGGAAGGAGCGATCATGGACCGTCTCCGCGCACTCCGCGACCGGCCGCGCCGGCTCTGGCTGGCCGCGATCGCCGTGGCCCTGCTGCTGGCGCCGGGTTCGGCCGGGGCGCAGGGCGAGGCGGCGGCCGACCCCGGCCTGCAGCCGCCGCTCGACTCGCGCACGGCGTTCGTCGACTACATGGTCGAGGCGCGCGGCGAGGACCCGGAGATGCTGCGCCGCCGCTGGGATCTGGCGCAGTCGCTGATCCGCCGCGGCGACCTGTTCGGCGAGCGGGCGATCACCGGCTTCCTGATCGCCCCGCGCCACGTGTTCGCCCAAGAGGACAGCCCGCGCCGCGCCTATCAGGACACGCCGCTCGACATCGGCTACGGCCAGACCATTTCCGCCCCGCACATGGTCGCGCGCATGACCTCGGAGCTGGAGGTGGCGCCGGGCGACCGGGTGCTGGAGATCGGCACCGGCTCGGGCTATCAGGCCGCGGTGCTGGCCCACCTCACCGACCAGGTGTACTCCATCGAGATCGTCGAGCCGCTGGCGGCTCGGACGGAGGCGCTGTACGCCGACCTGACCGAACGGGGGTACGACGCGTACGCCGATATCCGCCTGCGCCAGGGCGACGGCTATCACGGCTGGCCGGAGGCCGCGCCGTTCGACCGGATCATCGTGACCGCCGCGATCGACCACATCCCGCCGCCGCTGCTGCGCCAGCTCGACGTGGGCGGGATCATGCTGATCCCGGTCGGGCCGCCCATGGCCCAGGTGCTGCTCGAGGTGCGCAAGTTCGAGGAGCCCGGCGGCGACATCGATATCGCCCGCCGCGACGTGTACGAGGGCCGCGGCCGCGTCGCGTTCGTGCCGATGACCCGCCTCGACGGCACGCCGCGCAGCCGATAGCCGGCCGCTGCCATGCCGTCTCGGGCGCCATGGGGTACGGAGGCGGCCCTACGACCCGCCTCTGTGGGCCTCGTAGTAGGATCGCAAAACGGCATTGATTCGGGTCTGGTAGCCCTTCCCGTACGAGCGGAACCACTCAAGCACCTCGCGGTCAAGCCGCAGGGAGACGTGCTCCTTGCTCGTAGGGCACCCCGGAACAATGGTTTGTTCCCAACCGGAATAGGGCCGGGGCGCGTCGGGATCGGCATGCCGGCGGCGCATGGCCTCCTGGTGATCCATGTCGTCGTCGGTGCGATCCTCGCCGCGCTCGATCATGGCGCGCAGGTCATCCGCCGTATAGGTTCTTGTATTCTCTGATTTCCCAGTCATCGGCTCTGTAAGCAGAAATAATCCGCTTCCTCTCGTCTCGTTGTGTCCATACAACCAAGTATAATTTGCCGTTTATCTCGCCAACGGTGCCCCACCTGTCTTCATCATTCCGGGGCGAGTGGTAGGTATACACCGGGCGGTCATCAAAATTTTTGTAGGCAATCAGGAAATCGATTTTATGATCCCTTGATGTTGGCCTGTCGTTTATTTTCATCCCATTCGAATTTCATATCCATGTAGTATATACAAATGTGCCCACGTGTCAAGTCGCGGACAGACCTCGTCCGACCAGGCGGCAAGAGACGGCGGCGGTGCGGCTGGGAAGCGGCGCGTGACAGCCCGTTGACGAAGCGAGGCACCACGCAATGGCCTACGAGATGTGCCCCAGGATGTTGTAGCGATCCCGTTTCGACCCGACCTGGTCAATGGGCCGGTAGCGGGCTCAGTGGAACGGCCGCAGGTTTGCGACGAACTGCTCGCAGGACGCCTGCCACGAGAAGCTCAGGGCATGCGCGCGGCAGCGTTCCGCCGGCACGTGCAGCGCCGACTGCACCGCGCGGCCCAGGTCCTCGTCCATGCAGCCGACCTCGGCGCCGTCCATCACGTCGAGCGGCCCCTGCACCGGGAAGGCCGCCACCGGCACGCCGCAGGCCAGCGCCTCCAGCATGACCAGGCCGAAGGTCTCGGTGCGCGACGGGAACACGAACACGTCCGCCGCCGCGAAATAACTGGCCAGTTCCTCCCCGAACTTGGCGCCGGGGAAGCGCACGTCGGGAAACCGCCGGCGGAAGTCGCCGAGCTGCGGGCCGTCGCCGATCACGTACTTGGTGCCGGGCGCCTTCAGCGCCAGGAACGCCTCGATGTTCTTCTCCGGCGCCACCCGCCCCACGTACATCTGGATCGGGCGCGGGTCGCTCAGAAAATCCTTGGCGCGCGGCCGGAACAGCTCGGTGTCGACGCCGCGACTCCACCGCACCAGGTTGCGGAAGCCGCGCGCAGCGAGCATTCGCTCCAGCGACGGCGTCGCCACCATGGTCGCGCTCGCCGCTCCGTGGAACCGCCGCAGCATGCCGTACGTCCACGACAGCGGCACGCGGAACCGGATGTGCACGTACTCCGGAAACATGGTGTGGTACGAGCTGGTGAAGCTCACCCCGTGCTTGCGGCAGTACGCGCGCGCGCCCCAGCCGAGCGGACCCTCGGTGGCGATGTGAACGGCGTCGGGCGCGACTGCCTCGATCATCGCCGGCAGCCGCCGGCGTACGCCCCGGGCCAGCGGGATCTGCGGGTAGGTGGGGCAGGGTACGGTCCGGAACCGGTCGGGGCCGATCATCTCGACCGTGTGGCCCTGAGCCTGCATGTAGTCGCGGACCGTGGTCAGGCTGCGGACGACGCCGTTGACCTGGGGCGTCCAGGCGTCGGTCACGATGAGTAGGCGCACGGGCCGGGACCTCGATGTCACGGGACCGCCGGCGCAACCCGGCGGCGGGTCGGAACGGAGCGGCGGACCCCGGTCAGGCGACGGCCTGGGCGGCCGCCGGCTGCAGGGCCGCCTGGCGGCTCCATTCCACCCAGTTGAGCAGTTCAAGCTCGCCGCTGTGATGCTCGACCAGCGCGGTGCAGCTTTCGACCCAGTCGCCGTCGTTGACGTACAGCACGCCGCGCATGTCCTTCATCTCGGCGGTGTGGACGTGGCCGCAGATCACGCCGTCTACCTCGCGGCGGCGGGCTTCGTCCGACAGGGCGACCTCGTAGCGCCCGACGTACTCGACGGCTTGCTTGGCCCGGTGCTTGAGATAGGCTGACAGCGACCAATAGCCGTAGCCGAGCCGGCGGCGCACCCGGTTGAGCATCGTGTTGGAGGCGAGCAGCACGCTGTAGGCGATGTCCCCGATGTGGGCCAGCCACTTCGCGTGGCGCACCACCACGTCGAACTCGTCGCCATGGATGACCAGGAAGCGGCGCCCGTCGGCGGTGACGTGGATATGCTCCTGCGTGACCGTGATCCCGCCGAAGTCCTGCCCGCAGAACTGGCGGCCGAACTCGTCGTGGTTGCCGGGGATGTAGAAGACCTTCGTGCCCTTGCGGGCTTTGCGCAACAATTTCTGTATGACATCGTTATGAAGCTGAGGCCAGTACCAGTGCTTCTTCAGCCGCCAGCCGTCGACGATGTCCCCCACGAGGTAGAGCGTGTCGGATTCGGTCTGCCGCAGGAAATCCAGGAGCAGGTCCGCCCTGCATGCCTTGCATCCCAGATGGATGTCGGAAATCCAGATCGTCCGATAGCATGCCACGTCGCCGGGCGTTCTCATTCCTGCCACCGCCGGTAAGGTCGACTCTGGCAGAATCCTATAGCGAGAACCACTCGCGATGACAATCTGACCGGCATCGGGCGGGCCTTCACCCTCTAAATTTATCGGAACTGTCATGCTTACGACCAAAAGCGGAAAGCAAACTGAAAGACGGGAGTCATATTCGGGGTCGTCGCCGGTCGTGGCCACCGGGCATGCCATCGCCCCAGCGCAGAGGTTGCGCAGGGTCCTGGTAATTCACAACCCTGCGGCGGGCTGGCGCAAGCGCCGGCGCCTGGCCGCGGCGCTGTCGGCGCTGTCGGCGCGGGGACTCATGGCGGAGCTGGTGCTGACCACCGGCCCCGGCGACGCCGCCTGCCTGGCCGAGGCGATCGAGCCGGATCTGGACGCGGTGGTGGTGGCCGGCGGCGACGGCACCATCAACGAGACGATCAACGGCCTGCTCGGCTGCGGCCGGCCGCCGCCGCCGCTCGGCATCCTGCCCCTCGGCACCGCCAACGTCCTGGCCAACGAGCTGGGCCTGCCGCTGGATCCGGTGCAGGCCGCGGCGGTGCTGGCCGAGGGATGCATCGCACCGGTCCGGCTCGGCCGGGTCAACGACCGCCCCTTCATCATGATGGCCGGCGTCGGCTTCGACGCCCGCGTCGTGGCGCGACTCGACCGGCGGCTCAAGCGCTGGCTCGGCAAGGGCGCCTATGCGGTGGAGATGCTGCGCCGGCTGGTCTACGACAGGCCGATGCGCCTCGGAATTGAGATCGACGGCGTGCGCCACGACGCGGCGTCTCTGATCGTCGCCAACGGGCACTACTACGGCGGCCGCTTCGTGCTGGCGCCGGACGCGCGGCTGACCGAACCGACGCTGCACGCCTGCCTGTTCGAGCGGCCGGGGCGGTGGGCGACGGTCCAATACGTCCTGGCGACCGGGCTGGGCCGGCTCGGCCGGCAGCCCGGCTACCGGGGGGTGCCGGCGGGGCACATCGTCGTGCACGGCCTGCCCGGCGAGCCGATCCAGGCCGACGGCGAGCTGGTCGGCGGGCTGCCGGCGGAGATCACCGTCTCGCCGGTGGTGCTGCCGGTGCTGGTGCCGCCGGACCATCGCTGACCGCCGGAGGCACGCAGGGCGCTCAGTTCCCGGCCACCGTCATGCCGTCGACGACCACCGTCGGGGCGTCGACGCCGTAGCGGAACACCAGGTCGTCGGCCGGGGTCAGGGCGCGGAACATCTCCTTCAGGTTGCCGGCAATCGTGACCTCGCTGACCGGGTGCGTCAGGGCCCCGTTCTCGATCCAGAAGCCGGCGGCGCCGCGGGAGTAGTCGCCGGTCACCATGTTGATGCCGGAGCCCATCAGGTGCGTGACGTAGAACCCGCGCCCGATCCCGCCGATCAGGGCGTCCGGGCCAATCCGCCCCGGCTCCAGGAACAGGTTGCTCGGGGCCGGCGAGGGCGGCGAGGCGGTGCCGCGGCTGGCGTGGCCGGTCGTCTCCAGCCCGAGTTGGCGGGCCGAGCGCAGGTCCAGCAGCCAGGTGGTCAGCCGCCCGTCCTCGACCAGGGCGCGGCGCCGATTGGCGACGCCCTCGCCGTCGAACGGCTTGGAGCGCAGCCCGCGCCGCAGGTGGGGGTCGTCGACGATGCGGATGCCGTCGGCAAACACCGGCTCGCCGAGCC
>Ga0081526_100132_pt1 | contig 52592 bp, 49 predicted proteins | sample HotLakmasection2_FD_70991 | JGI IMG/M metagenome (GOLD analysis project Ga0081526, IMG submission 70991) | Hypersaline microbial mat communities from Hot Lake, Washington, USA - Section #2 (SPADES assembly) (version 2) | ecosystem: Environmental > Aquatic > Non-marine Saline and Alkaline >... | reverse complement strand
ATCTGGAACGTGAGGTGCTGACGCAAATAGGTGAGAGTTAGTACAATCTGTTCGGCATGGGACAGAGAGGCCTTACGACCGCCGCCTTTAGCAATCAGTCGGGTTTCAGTTTGTTCCTTTTGATTCTGGATATCTTAGTGCCTTTGTTCAGCTTGACCGATAAACTGCTGCAAGTCTTGATAGCTGATACCAAGCATTCGTTTGGTCTCTTTGGGATGTGCGGTTACATACTCAAGGGGATTTGCCATGGTTGAACAAAAATGCAACTATTTTATCTAGCATGCCGCATAATTTATTTTTTGGAGATGTCTATTGGAATAGTGACCACCGAGCCATCGGGTAAAGATTTGATAGGTGCGATCGCGATCATACCTTAGCACCAAAGCAAGTCTATTTCGTTGATTAAAGGCTGGCTAACAGCGGCTCGATTACGGAAAACTAAAAAACACTCTCCCGCTCTTATTGTTGTCGGTGCCGGGGAGCTGCGCCATCTGGCTGAGCCACCACCGTGATACCCACTGCTGCCAGGCGATCGCGAGTCTCTATCTAACGTTACAAAGTCGCGTTGTTGCCGGGCTGTCTGGCGCTGCTGAAGCAGGTCAGCGATGGTCAAAGACCGGCCTGTGGCCATCGCCGCATCGTCATCAAGATGAACAACTATAGTGCGACACTCCACCAGCGTCAAAAAACGCCTTGGGTCGTAGACGGTAGTATTTATCTTCTACGTCTTGCGATTGCTCATCATAGGGATGGCTCAGGACTGCTTGCAACTCTCTAACTAACGTGTAGTCACCCTGCATGGCTTGTTGATAGGCGGGGACAATCAACCACTCTCGCCAGGTGTATTTTGGGTTAGTCTGTTTCATCTTGGCTGATATCTCAGCCAAATTGCCGTCGTTCATGACGAGGTCGCGCCAGCTTTTTAGCCAAGATTGCCATTGTTCGTCGAGTTGTGGTGAAGGTTTAACGTAAAAGCTCTTTTTCAATGCTGAGACATCGTCTGGTATATGGGATAACTCGCGGAAGAAAATGGTGTAATCTACCTCTGAGTCGGTCATTAACTGCATTAATTTCTCAAATAAAGTTGGGTGGTATTCAGTCAAGCCAAGTTTAGCCGCCCACATTTTCTGGACTTGTTTTTGCATGGCTTCTGCAAAGCCACGACCTATTTGGTCGAACTGTTCTAACGCTTCAGTATCTTCTGCAAGTAGCGGTCTCACAGCTTTCCAAAACATATAGTAATTCGCTTCTGCTGCGATGGGTTGATTGAAGAATGAAAAGTGTTTGCCGCCGCCCGTCCAGGGTTGAAACCAGGGGTCAAACTTTTCACAAAACCCAAAAGGTCCATAGTCGAGGGTAAAGCCACCAGCGGCGCAGTTATCACTGTTAAAATTACCCTGGCAATAACCAACCCGTAGCCAATTGGCCACAAGGGTCGTAAGACGCTGGCGAAATAACTTAGCCAGCTCAACCAATTGCTCGGCAAAACCAAGGTTTTGGTTGATGTCGCTTTTGTATTCTCGCTCAATTAAATGCGACACGATCATGCGCAACTCTTCTAATGCTCTGGGATGAGCATTGCTGCGAGCGCGGCGGGCAAATAACTCTAGCTGACCCACGCGCAAAAAGGAGGGGGCAACGCGAGTTGAAATGGCTACAGGATTGTCCACCAAAATATCCGGGTCAAGGGAGTAGGAGTTTTGAGAATACCAGGGCCGGGTAACGGTCTCAGATTTAGACACATAGAGGGTCAAAGAGCGCGACGTTGGCACCCCTAAGGCATGCATATACTCTTGCGCTAAAAACTCACGCACACTCGAACGGAGTACGGCGCGACCGTCAGCACCACGGCAATAAGGCGTTGGGCCACCCCCTTTCAATTGCATTTCCCAACGCTGGCCATTAATGATTCCTTCAAATACAGATATCGCCCGACCATCGCCATAACCATTACCCGTACCGAATGGACAATTTTGGATATATTCGGTGCCATAAATCGACAGGGCATAACCCGTCGCCCAGCCAACCTGACGCATCGGCTCATGGGCCGCAGAGAGATCACCCGAAAAGACCTGGCGAAATTTTTCATCCAGCGCCAGCTCATCGCTCAACCCAAGTTCCTTAAAAAAAGTGCTGCTATGGGCGACATATTCTGGTTCTGGAAGCGGCGTAGGTGTCACAGGTACGAAATGACCCGAGAAAACCTGGCGGGGACGATGATCACTACCATCGACCGTGGCGTCAGGGTCGGCATTTAAGGTGTCCATCAGAGAATAATCCGCCAATCGCACAAACTCATCGAAGGTCGTTACGCAGGGCTCAGCAGATGGGTTAAATGGATATGACATGGTTGTTAACGCCCGTGTTATCGGGAAAGACTCATGTTTAATTGAGAATCATGTAGAAGCTAGCATAGAAGCTGATGGGTGGCGGTGAGTCATTCCTGCACTTGCAGACGCCGGGCGTACATTTCGCAGATGCAGGCAATTTCGGAGAGGCCAATCACCTTACCGTTGGGAATGTAGGCGACATGGGCGCGACCCAGAATCGGCAGGATGTGATGCTCACAGGAGCTAAACAGGTCGATGTCGCGGACCAGCACCATTTCTTTAGTGTTTTCGTAGGAGACAGCGCCGTTGAGCAGCTTATCCAGGGATTGGTGATAGCCAGAGGTGAGAAACTTCAGGGCTTTGACGACCCGATTGGGGGTATCAATCAACCGAGCCGGGTTGGCCATCTCTCGCCAGGACAGCAGAGAGACTCGGCTACCGGCCAAACAATTGGTGAGCTGTTGGTGCAGCTGCAAAGGGTTCAACTGACGACCAATGAAAATGAGCTGATTCTGGGGTGCCGTGGTCCAGGGTTCGGGGGTAATGCTGCACCGCTTGCCGCTGAGCTGAAAGATGTGGGGTCAACCCGAAACCCAGTACCCGATACCTGATAACCTTCAAATCGGCGCACTTCCCTCATCGCAGGTGCCACCCAGGGCATTCACAATGGTGCAGGTGTTGGTCACCAGCATGGCCTGGGTCGTTTCAGCGGCGGTTCCCGGACCACCGGGGCCTTCCACAAAGAGGGGTTGTTCAGCGACTTTCACACCGGCATCATTGGCGACGGTATTAATCAGGTCAGGATTAGTGGTGGTTTCGGCAAAGATAGCAGGCACGGTTGCCCCTTTGACCTGGTCCACCAGAGCCGTCAGAGCCCCAGCAGAGGGTTTTTCCTCAGTGCTGAGGCCACTCAAGGCCCCTTTCACCTCAAAGTCATAGGCATCGGCAAAGTAGCGGAAGGCATCGTGGGTGGTGACCAACCGGCGATTATTAACAGGGATGGTGTCTACCTGAGTCTGAATCCAACCATCGAGTTCGGTGAACTGGGCGGAGAGTTGGGCGGCATTGTCCTGGTAAAAGTCGGCCTGGTCAGGATTCACCTGGGCCAGGTTGGTGGCAATTACCTCGACCATGGCGGCATTGTTGCTGGCGTTATGCCAGATGTGGGGGTCAGGGACGAGGTCTGCGGTTCCCCTATGGTCGTGGTCATGAGCCTCGCCCTCAGCGTGATCATGGTCGTGAGCTTCGCCCTCAGCGTGATCATGGTCATGGGCTTCCCCTTCGGCGTGGTCATGATCGTGGGCTTCCCCTTTGGCGTGGTCATGGTCGTGAGCTTCGCCCTCAGCGTGGTCATGATCATGGTCGTGACCTTTGCCCATCAGCGGGTCAGTGACTGCCGCTTCAAACACAGCAACTTTAGGAGCGGTGTTGCTGCTGGCTTCAACCAGGCCCAAGACGGAAGGGGCAAAGTTGTAGCCGTCGTAGAGCACCAGGTCGGCATCATCGATGGCTTGACGATCTGACGGACGGGCCTGGTAGGTATGGGGGTCCTGGCCAGGTTCCATCAGGCAGGTGAGGGCAATGGTGTCGGCAGATATCTGCTCGGTTAAATCGCAAAGAACGCTGGTGGTCGCTACCACCTGGGGCAGGGTGGCGGTTTCTTCTCCGGGGGCTTCGCTGGTTTCAACGGTTTCGCTCTGGCCGCAGCCCATCAGCCCGACTGTCAGGGATACGGCTGCCACTCCGAGGACTCGAGCCGAGTTGGGAATCCACTGGTGCATCATGGGACGCTCTCCTGCTTGGAAAAGTCTGATATTATTTCGATAATGATTATCATTCTACATGATGGTCATGCTAGAAGTTCAACACCTGCCTGTCAATTACCGGATTATTGGGGCTCTGGAAGAGATGTCGATGGCTTGTTGCTGGGGAAATGGTGGATTGGCTCTAGTACAAAGCGTAATAAACCCTGTCCAGGTCCAGAAGTGGAGTTTTCCTTTAGAGAAAACTACAGATGAATGTCACTGAATTAAGCTGACATCAACCCCTGCAAATTGCTGAAAGCCTTGATCTGCCGTAGGGTGGGCACTGCCCACCAGTCTTATGTCAGTGACATTTAACTACAGATTTCGAACTGGACTTGGTACAAATTCTGCAGCATCCACAAGCGAGGGAGCTGGGAAGCAAGGGGGCTAGGGAGCAAGATATGTTGCATAACTTATGAACTGGAATACCCGAGAGCGGGCAAAAGGGCGATTAAAACCAATTCCCTTTTGGGAGATACCTGTAGTATGATAATGATTATCATTCTTGAAAAGAGCGTGGTAATATCTGCCAAAACAAGGGCATTGAGTTATGCCAAAGTCTCACTGGAAATTAAATGCACTGGTTGCCCTGGGTGTGATGTCTGCAACGGGTTGTAATTCATCCCAGCTCACAGGGTCAACGCCAGAGCCAGCAGGCAATGGGGCGGTAGTGACAGATCCCGCTGCCACCGCTGCCGCCAATCAGGATGACCCGCTAACTGTAGTGGTTAGCATTCCGCCCCAAAAATATTTTGTCGAGCGGGTGGGGGGCGATCGCGTCGAGGTCAGTGTGCTATTGCCGCCCGGCAGCAGTCCTGCCACGTTCGAGCCGCGCCCCGACCAACTGCAAAGCATTAGCAGAGCCGATGCCTATGTCCGCATCCGAGTCCCCTTTGAGAATGCTATTTGGGAACGGATTCATTCTGTGAACCCAGAAATGGCCGTGGTGGATTTGACCGAAGATATTGACCGGGTGGACATGGCAACTCGTAAGCCGGGCAGCTCATCTGCGGCTACCGACACCCCTCGCAACCCAGATCCACACATCTGGCTGTCTCCTCCCCTGGTGCAGGAGCAAGCCCAGACGATTTATGAAGCGCTGGTAACCCTGGACCCGGCGGGCGAAACTACCTATGCAGACAACCTGGAACAGTTTCAGGCAGATATTGCCCAGCTAGATCAAACCATTGAGGACAGTCTGGCAAACGTCGAGTCGCCCACCTTCATGGTATTTCATCCCGCCTGGGGATATTTTGCCGATGCCTACGGGCTGGAGATGCTGCCCATTGAGGTAGGCGGCAATGAACCCAGCGCGGCGGAATTATCCCAGCTAATCCAGAAGGCCCAAGCAGAGGAGATCGAGGTGGTTTTCGCCCAGCCTCAGTTCAATACGGAAGATGCGGAAACCATTGCTCGGGACATTGGGGGAGAGGTCATTTTGCTCGACCCCATCGCGGAGGACTGGCTGAGTAATATGCAGCAGGTCGCTACGACGTTCGAGCAAGTCTTAGACTGATTTGCCCCGCGAACAGCTTTTCAACTCAAAATTCAAAACCAAACCCTCAAAACCAAACCCTCAAAACTAAACCCTCAAAACTAAACCCTCAAAACTAAACCCTCAAAACTAAACCCTCAAAACTAAACCCTCAAAACGAGTCTGCCATGGCGTCATTACAAACTGGGGAGCGGGTGATTGAACTTGAGCAGGTATGGGCGGGCTATCCCAAAAATCCGATCCTGCAAGACATTAACCTGACGGTTCATGCCCTGGACTACATCGGCATTATTGGACCCAACGGGGGCGGCAAAACCACCCTGTTCAAGGTGTTGCTAGGCTTACTGTCCCCCCAGCGCGGACGGGTCAGTATTCTGGGGCAATCGCCCTACAAAGGACGCCGCTACATCGGCTACGTTCCCCAGATCATTCATTTTGATCAGTCCTTTCCCATTAGTGTGTGGGATGTTGTACAAACTGGACGGTTGGGGAAGCAGCGGTGGGGGCAGCGGTTCAACCGTCAGGATCGGATCATCGTCGAACAGTCACTGGTTCAGGTGGACTTACTGGACTTGCAACAGCGCCCGGTGAGCGAGTTGTCAGGAGGACAGTTGCAGCGAGTGTATATTGCCCGGGCACTGGCCACTGAACCCCAGATTCTCCTGCTGGATGAACCGACAGCTAATCTGGATAGCCGGGCATCCCAGTCGATTTATGACCTGCTCTGGGAACTGAACCAGCAGATCACCATTGTGATGATTTCCCACGACATTGGAGCCATTTCATCCCATGTCAAGACCGTGGCCTGCCTCAACCGAAACTTGTACTACCACGGCACCAATCAAATCACGTCAGCCATGCTGGAAAAAACCTACGGCGGCGGAATGGAAGCGATTGTCCACCAGGAACTACCGCAGCGTATTCTGGCTCCCCATGCATCAACAGATGATTCAGAGAACAAATGACTTAGAGAATAGATAGACAGGACATCCATCATGCTTCAAGTCTTACACCAGGAATTTATGCAAAATGCAGTGCTGGCAGGGCTGCTGGTCAGCATTGCTAGCGGCATCATTGGCACCTTTGTGGTGGTGAATCGCATTGTGTTTGTTGCAGGCGGGATTGCCCATGCCGCCTATGGAGGCGTGGGGATGGGCTTTTTCTTTCGCTTTAACCCCTTTTGGGGGGCGCTGGGGTTCAGTCTGCTAGCGGCGCTGGGCATGGGGGTGATTCAGCGGAAAACCCAACTGCGCCAGGATACGGTGATTGGCATGATGTGGGCGATTGGAATGGCAATCGGGGTGATTTTTGTAGACCTGACGGAAGGGTATACGGCAAATCTGACCAGTTATTTGTTTGGCAGCATCCTGGCGGTCTCCCGGCAGGACTTGTGGGTGATGCTGGGGTTGGATGGGTTGATTGTGGTGCTGGTGGTGCTGTTCTACAAGGAGTTGCAGGCAATTGCCTTTGACCCTACATTTGCCACAATCCGCAATCTTCCCGTGGACGGGCTGTATCTAATGCTGATGGGTATTACCGCCGTCACGGTCGTGATGCTGATGCGGGTGGTGGGCATTATTCTGCTGATTGCGTTGCTTGCCATGCCAGCGGTGATCGCCAACCTCTATGTGCAGAATCTGAGGACCATGATGATTGTTGCCAGCGGTCTCTGCATGGTATTTACCACCGCCGGGCTGGCACTGTCCTACGTTCTGAACTTTACATCAGGGGCCATGATTGTTCTCTGTGCTGCCGTTGCCTATTTCATTGGCCTCAGCATCCGCCAGCTACAGCGCCGCCGCGCAGAAGCTGGAAGCTGACAGCATTAGAGTAAGGGTTGTATAGCGTGTAAGTCACCTTCCCCGGTGCTCTGCCGACGCTGCCAACTCCAACAACCTGGCGATCGCGCACCGTCTGCGTCCTTATCTGAGTCGGGGCATCCAGCGTCGTCACAGTAGAGGTCACGGCCCCCGCCGGAATTTGCAGGTGAAAGGTTTGTCCTGATCGCCCACAAAATAGGGTGTTGGCGTCCGCCCGCAGCAGGCGATCCAGCAGTTGCATCGGCGGCGTTTCCGGCGTCAGCACATCATGGCAGCCCACCGTACTGCCGTGGATTAGCAGACAATCCAGCTCAAAGAAGCCAAAATCCAGCGACCGGAGCCACTGCACCGTCTGCCGCGATACCGATTTCCAGAGGCGTTCCACCCCATCTGCCCCAACCTGTTCCAGCAACTCTGTTGCCTCCGGATCACTGCCCATGCCGTGTAGATTGAAACACTGCTCCTCCCACCAGCCGATACAGACCTGTGGGGTGAGTTCATGCTGACGGGGCTGCTGCACCCGCTGCACCAAAGCCTCACATTGGGGGTGGGGACCTATCAGATCGCCCAGAATATACAGCGCTTCAACCCCACAGCGCAGCCGCTTGAGGTCAGCGAGCACTGCTTCGTAGGCGGAGAGGTTGCCGTTAATGCCGGAGAGAATTGCCCAATGGGTCATGGCTACCTCTCACACACATGACTCGGGTCATCGGCTTTTTCGGCGTACTCCAACCCCTTTGAAAGTCTCCAGGCGAAGATGGCGGGCAAGCCTTTTTCGACAATGGCAACGCAGGTTTTGGCATAGTCGTATTCGACTTCGCGGAGTTCGGCCTGTTGGGTGTCGGTGTTGTAGATGACGTAGGTGGCGTTGGGCCGTCCGTGGCGGGGTTCACCGACGGAACCGGCGTTGATGATGCGCTTGAGGGAAGGGAGAGGGGTGGGAGAGTGGGTGGGTGGATGGGTGGGAGAGTCGGTGGGTGGATGGGGGGCTGGGTGGACGATGTTGAGGGTGAGGTGGCTGTTTTCTAAGTTACGCACGTAGGGGATGTGGGTGTGGCCGCAGAAGAGGGTGTCGGCTCCGGTGGTGAGGACTCGTTCCATCGCGATGAAGGCGCTCGTGTCGGGCAGCAGGTACTCGTGCTGGCTGTGGGGACTGCCGTGAACGAAGCACAGATTGCTTTGTTGCAGGGTCAGGGGCAGATTGGCCAGATAGGTGCGGGTTTCGGGGGTGACTTCGTGATTCGTCCATTCGTGGGCCAGGCGACCACGGGTTTCTGCCAGCAGCGAGGGATAGCTGCATTCGCAGGCATTCAGCCCCTCGACGATGTCTTCATCCCAACAGCCCTGGCAGGTGGGAATATCGAGTTCACGAATGCGGGCGACGACTTCGTTGGGGTAAGGTCCGTAGCCCACCAGGTCACCCAGGCAGTAGATCTGGTCAACGGGCTGCTGGTCAATGTCCCGCAGGACGGCTTCCAACGCTTCCAGATTGCCGTGAATACAGGACAGAACGGCGATGTTCATGCGACCTCCAGAGAGTCAGATTTTTGTAGTGATGCCTGATGGGAGGCCAGGAGCGAGTCGGACAGGGCGCAGTCTTTCAGGGTGGCGGAGATCGCACCTTCCGCTAACCCCTGCCCCACCACCTCAAGCCCGCTGAAGCGATGGGGGCGACCCTCTAACCAGCGGGGTAGGGGCAGTTCGGTATAGGCTGTGCCGGGCAGACTGCCCACAAAGTCGAAGTGGAAGGCCTGACCATCGGCCAGCTCGAAAATACCCTTCGCCCGCTGAACCCTGCCATAGGCCCCCTGGGTCAGTTCCTGCCAGAAGGTATCCAGACTGGGCGGGTCAAACACCTGACCCGTGAGGGGAGCCTGCCACATCTGAACCGCTGGCAGTTTCACCGGGGAGGGATTGCCCCGCACCACCTGATCGGCCCAGAGGCTCCAACCGGAATCTGCATCGTCCTCGGCAACCAGCACCACCCGGCGATGGGGCAGGGTTTCCAGCAGGGGAAGGGCCATTTCCAGATGAAAGCCCAGCTCAAAATAGGCCGGGACTCCTGCCGCCAGGCGCTGCCGCAACTCAGCCTCGGGCTGGCAATGGAAGATGTCGATCTGGGGAAAGCGAGCGGCTACCCGAGTAGCATCAATCGGCACAGTTCCCACCCCTGGCGTCACATAAATCGCCGGAGCCGAAGCCTGGGCCAGTTCCTGCAATATCCAGGTGGTTTTGCCTGCGCCGCAGGGGCCAGCAACGACGGTGATCATAAGCTTGCCGTGTGGTAACGATAATCATTATCATATTGTCCCAGCGACGATCTTTCAACCTCGGGAAGGATATGACCCAGCGGCAAACCGATATCGCCATCATTGGAGCCGGGCCTCAGGCTCTGACCCTGGTGACCCATACTTTGCAAAAGAAGGACAAACTGCGATCGCGCATCCAAATATTTGACCCCAGCGGCACCTGGATGACCCGCTGGCATCAGCAGTTTGCCGCCCAGGAAATTCCCCAGTTGCGCTCCCCCGCCGTCCATCATCCCGACCCCAACCCCCATGCCCTGCGCACCTTTGCCGAAGGGCGTTACCACGAGTTGCATCCCCCCTACGATCGCCCTGGTACCCAGCTATTCCAGGAGTTTTGTGCCACGGTGATTCAGCGCTGGCAGCTGCAGAATGACGTTACCCCCGCCCAGGTAATTCGACTGCAACCCCTGGGGGGCAAGCCCTCCCAGTTTTGCCTGTCTCTGGATAGCGGAGACACGGTGCTGGCGCGGCGAGTGGTGCTGGCGACCGGTGGCGGTCAGCCCTACATTCCAGACTGGGTGCATCAGGTCGATTCCACCTATCCCGCTGAGCGGCTTTGCCATGCCGGTCAAGTCAGGCTCCCGGCGTTACCCTCCCTCAGGGGAGAAACCGTGTTGATTGTCGGCAGTGGCTTGACCAGTGGCCACCTGGCCACAGGAGCCGTGCAGCGGGGTGCCCGGGTGGTGATGATGGCGCGGCGCACGTTTCAGGAAAAGCTTTTCGATGCCGACCCCGGCTGGTTGGGACCCAAATACCTGAAAAGCTTCCACGCCGAATCGGATATGCAGACCCGCTGGCAGATGGTGCAGCAAGCCCGCAACGGCGGCTCCCTCACCCCCGAGATGATGACTCACTTACGACGACTCAAAAGGCAGGGGCAGATCACCGTTTACGAGCATTGCCAAGTGGCCCATGCTGAGTGGAAAGGGGAGGCCTGGAAACTGTGCTGCGATCACCACTCGGTGCATGATTGCCTGGCCCACCAACCCATTCACCGCATCTGGTTGGCTACCGGCACCAGCCTGGATATTCAGACCCATCCCCTACTGGCGGATGTTTTACAGCGACACCCCATCGACACCGTCAACGGGTTACCGGTATTGGATGAGCACCTGCGCTGGCCCGGCTGTGAATTGTTTTTGATGGGTCCCTGGGCAGCCCTGCGGGTGGGGCCGGTGGCGCGGAATTTGTTTGGGGGAAAGCTGGCCTCTGACCGAATCGTGCCGGCCCTGACAAAAGGGAGCCTATCGTTTGCGGGAAGCATCTGTAGGGTGCATTCGCGCAGCAATGCACCATTCCATAAGAATTAGTTGTAGAGTGGGCAATGCCCACCACGCATCTGTAGGGTGCATTCGCGCAGCAATGCACCATTCCAAAAGAAATTGAATTCACATTTTTGAGTAACCGAAGGACAGGTGGCATGGGGCGGCAAACAATCTATCGCTACGGATGGCTGACCCTACTGGCTTTGCTGGCCTGTCTTTGCCTCGGCTGGTTTATGGCTTTCCGCCTGGAGGCTCAGCAGCAACCGCCCCAACTGGCTTTTGCCGACCCGGCTCAGTACCCGGCGGAGCAGGCACCGGGGGAGGACTATTTGCCAGTAGCGGACTGGTCGGGACGGCTGATTTTGCCGGAGCAGTCAGCGGCGGCAGATGATGAGGGGGATTGGGTGTGGATGGAGGTGTTGACCAGTCCTAACCCTGAGCTGATCGGTCAGCAGGTGCGGCTGCAGTGGCGGAATACACCGGAAAATCGGTCCTTTCTGAAGCTGGTAACGCGGGGAATTGAGTTTGATGAGGCGGCGATCGCAAGCCTCGAAAAAGGCATCGTGCTCCCCACCCGGTTAGATGGCTGGGCCGGGGTTGGACCACTGCAGTCCCTGGCGGGAACCCGTCCCCAGGACGATATGATTGTGGCCCTGGCCGATGCCACCTTTCGACGGGTGGATGGAGAATCCGTCATCGAAATTGAGGAAGACCCGATTCAAATTCCCGAGCGCTTCTACGGTTTGGTGAAGGTGCTGGGACCGGATGAAACCCAGCCTGCGCCGGAACTCTGCCCCGGTAGCCAGCCCTGCGCCAGCGACTATCTACGGGTTCAGCACTATAACCTGGCTACTCAAGCCTTTGACGGAGCCATTGAAACAGTGCGCATTCCCCAGGTGCCTCCAGCCAAGACGGGGGTGTTTCAGTCAACCTCCCAGGACCTGGCTGACTCGCCCGCTGGGGAGGCTGGATGGTACATCTACGGCGCAAGGAATACTGAGGGAACCTTCGTAACCCGGGCGATGGTGCCCCGCCGCCTGTTCCAAATGGAGCCCCAGGACACTCTTTCCGGCACTCAAACCGGTCTCAACTACATCAACTTTGGCAACTGGCGTGACACCCCTGAACGAAAGGGCACTCTGCAATCCGTACTGGTGCAGTCCGATGCCAGGCCAGGCCAGGAGCCCACCTGGGCTGAGGGAGACTCGATGCTGGTGATTCACCTGTTCGGCGGCATCGGTGGGGAGTTGGCGGAACCGAGATCGGTACCGGGGACGGTGACGGGGCATTTCGCCTTTGGTCAGGGCCAGGTGGTCACCGATCCGTTCACTCAGGAACCGCGCCTGCAGGTGATTTACGACCAGGTATATTCCCACGGTCCCCAGGGCATTGTGGCGGGCAGAACCCTCTGGGCCGAATACAGCGGCAATCTGCAGCGGGGCTGGCAGGGGACGCGCCCCATTTCTGATGTGGTCGTCAACATTCCCGCCCTGAACCACACCTACCGCTTTGGCGACTTCACCCTCTCTCCCCTGAAGCAACTGCAGCGCGAACTCCGGGTGATGATGGCTCGGTACCGCACGGGCGATGGCACCGGGGCCTCCATCGTGACTCCGGCCCAATCCTGTGTGCAGGATTCCAGCCAGGCCCTGTACGAAACCATTCAGGCCATTCGCACCCAGGTGGCAAACACTCCCCAGGTGCAAGACTGGCTGGCAGAGCATCCCGACGATCCCCAAACCCTGCTGTTTCAAGATCTGGTTTCCCTGGGTCAGCGGCTGCAGGGGCAGCTGGTCCCCCTGGGCATTGCCCGCCCCGACTGGCGCGAGAATGCTTCTGTCCTGGCTGGCACTGAGGAAGAAGAGGTTAATAGCCAGTTCGAATTAGGCAATGAAACTAACCTGGTCAACAACCTGCTGAGCTGGCGCACGGCGATTCCCCGGGTGGCCCACGACAATATCGCCGCAATTTTGCTGCAGCATGGCGGTGAGATGTGGTTCCTCCGCACCAATCAAGTAGGCGGAGCAGATCCCGCCATCCTGCCCCTGGCTCCCACTGAGTTGTTTGGCGATTTCGTGGTCATTCCGGTGGCCTTTTCCCGATTGATCGAGTCCCTGAAGTTCCCCAGTTGGGCAGGAGTGGGAATGATGGCGTTGGGACTGGGAACCTTTGCGTTTGTCGTTTTCCTGTTGCCAGGGCAGGGAGCAGAGATGATCTCGCCTCTCTCCTTGAAATCAGCCCTTGGGGCTTTGCTTATCCCGGCCCTCTGGCAGGAGCTGGTGTTCCGTGTCCTGCTTCTACCCCACCCCACCGAAGGGGTGCAGCCAATCACAGCGTTGATCTGGTCGGGGATCAGTCTGGGGCTATTCATGGCCTATCGTGGGTTTCGGGTAAGACTCTTGCACCTTAAGGGAAATCGCAACCGCTATCTGTCCCTCTCCCTGGTATTGGGGATGCTTGCGACGGGAGTGTACCTGATCACCGGGTCGCTGTGGACGGTAGTCGGGTTGCATTGGGGAAGCTGGATAGTGGAAAGGGTGAAGGGTGTAGGGTTTAAGGTACAGGGTGAAGGGTGAAGGGTACGGGGTGAAGGGTACGGGGTGAAGGGTGAAGGGTGTAAGGTACGGGGTGAAGGGTGTAAGGTACGGGGTGAAGGGGGGAGTTTGGGGTTAGGGGTTGAGTTGTCCTCTGGACGGCGCGATGGCAATGAGCAGATTTTGTTAGATGTGGTGGATCAGGAGGTGCGCGATCGCATCAACCAATCCCTTCATCACACTATCCTGATGACCCTGGGCAAAAGTGATTCCTCCCTCCCGGTTCATCTTCCCCGACAGGGAAAGTTACGCCTTCCTGACGGTAGTCAACACCCCTTTGCTTCAGAGGCTTCAATCTGCGATCTTTTTGACCACCCTGCTGTTATGGGCAGATTGCTGATTATGGGGTCGGCGGGCATTGGCAAAACTACTGCTTTGCTGGAACTGGCGGCTGAGTTGATTCAGCGGGCGACCCATGACCCTGAGCAGCCCATGCCAGTCCTGTTTCATCTGTCGTCCTGGACCGTAGAGCAGCAATCTTTTGAGGATTGGCTGCGAATGGAGTTGCGATTAAAATACGGGGTTTCTAAAAAGCTGAGCAACCAGTGGTTAGAGGCAAACATCCTGCTCCCCCTGCTGGATGGCCTGGACAAATTGCACCCCGACCATCAGGCAGCCGCCGTGCAAAACATCAACGAGTGGCTGGGCAATGTTTCCGGCCCCCTGGTGGTCAGCTGCTGTGGTACCCCCTACGACCTTTACCCCACCAACCTTGCCCTGAACGGCACTCTTGACCTGGAACCGCTGACCCCTGGACAACTGGAGCAATACCTGACTTCCCTCGGTCTCGATGACCTCTGGATGAGAATACGCAAATCGCCCGAGCACCTCGATTTGCTGCGTACTCCCCTGTGGCTGAGTCTGCTAATTTTAGCGAAGGACACCTTCGATTCTGGCACCTGGGAGCGGCTGAACTCCCTCCAGGAGCGGCAACACTTTTTGCTGGACGGGTTTATCCTTCAGCAGCTTCATCAACCCTTGAGCCAGCCGGAACGAGCTAATGAAAACCCACCAACTGCTCAGCAAATGCGCCACTGGCTGGGGTGGTTGGCCAGGCATATTCGAGATCAAACTGAGCATGAATTTTTAATTGAAAAAATGCAGCCAACTTTATTAAGTAACCGCAGACAGGTCAGCCTTTACAGCCTGCTGGGCGGGCTTATATTTGGTGCCACAGGGGGGATGATATTTGGACTATTTGTTGGCCCTTTCTCTGGGGTTTTCGTCACCTGTATAGTGACGTTTATGTTTATATTCAGGCGTAGGAAAGATGCCATTGCCACTGTGGAAGAGTTTAAGCCATCACTCTCAAACTTTGTAAAATTTGTTTCTGTGCGTCAAATTGGCCCATTTCTCTTCTTTACCGCTTTTGTAGGCCTGATTATCTTCGTCACAGTCGGAGACCCAGGAATGTTAATGGTTAGTTTGCTCATAGGTTTAATCGTAAGTTTATCCATTCGATTTATTTTTGCTTTTCCAAGCTGGCTAATTGGTGGACTCGTAATTGGCATAAACCATCTTTTAGATGCCGATATCACAGTACAAAATCAGCCCAATCAATATCTTTTCGCGACAGCCCGCTATGCCCTGAGAATGGCTGCAATGTTTGTGCCGTTCTTGCTGGCAATTAAAACGCTCCCTCTTTATTGGGGTGGTTTTTCGATCGACCAAACCGTTGTGCATGCAGCTACCATTGCCAAAGTATTGGGGGTTGGGGCCGCCCTTGCCCTCTGGGCCTCTATTTTTGATAGCGCCCTGGTCTGCGCCCAGCATCTGGCCCTGCGGTTGGTGCTGTTCAAGGCCAGGGCTATCCCCTGGAACTATGCCCGCTTCCTCAATGGTTGTTGCGATCGCCACCTGCTGCAGCGAGTGGGTGGGCGATATCAGTTCATTCATCATCTGGTGCAAAAACGGTTTGCAGAGATGTAGATGAGTTTAAAACTTAATCCATAGTCGCCCCAATCTGGAAGCAATTGGGGCACGAGCGACCACCTTTGTTTTGGAGGGCATCAACGGCCCTATATCCAGTGGGCTCTTGGGGGCATGTTCGGAGACGCCCTGGCAGGACTTGATGCAGGAAGATGCGATCACCCTGCTGGCAGAGAAGCTGATGACGCCGTTGCAAATTAAGCATTACCTGCGGTTGGCCTTTGAGGAAGCCCATCAAGTGGGCGTCAAACCGTCGACGCCAGAGGTGATTGAGGCGGTCTTGTTACAAAGGCACTAAGGCTATACGCTGATGGGTATGCAGCTTACACCCGTTCCTCTACGGGGTCTGGAACGGTGGCATAATTTTGTGCCACCGGCAGCGCCCGTCTGAGGGCTTCCCGACGACTATCGACCTGAAAAATTAGGGGCAGCTGGTTTACGATCTTCAAGCTGTATAGTCGCTGGCGCACCTGTCCTGGGCAGGTCACGACAAACACCTGTCGCCGCTGGGCCAGGGTGTCTTTTAGCATGGTTTCAATGGCCAGCAGAGCCGTTAATCCTAACCTCTGAACATCGCTCAGGTCGAGAATCAGAATATCGCAATGTTCAACAATGTCCATGCGTTTGGTGATGCCCTTCGCCGCCCCAAAGCTGAGGGGACCATTCAGCCGAAACATCAGCACGCGACCGTGGGCCTCCTCCAGCAGGGCATGTTCTTCTGCAGAGAGCCAGTCTTCGTTGTTGCCGTGGGTAATGGCCTTCATTTCCTGCAGCTGCAGATCGGTGAGGTTCTTAATGGTTAATATATTGGCCACAAATACTCCCACGACGACTGCCGTAATCAGGTCCACAAAAACCGTCAGGCCCAGCACCAGGTACATGACACCGGCTCCTTTGGGAGACAGGCGATGGGCCCGTTTCAAAAAGTTCCAGTCAATGATGTCAATGCCCACTTTAATCAAAATCCCCGCCAGTACCGCGTGGGGGATGGGTTCGGTTAAGGCTCCTGCTTTCCAGACGATCAGCGCCAGAATTAAGGCATGTACCATGCCGGAAATGGGGGTTTTGCCTCCAGACTTAATATTGATGACGGTGCGCATGGTGGCCCCGGCCCCAGGCAATCCGCCCAGCAGCCCCGAAACCATATTGCCAATGCCCTGGCCAACTAACTCGCGGTCTGAGACATGCTGAGTGCGGGTCATATTGTCGGCCACCAGGGAGGTTAGCAGGGAATCGATGGCTCCCAAAACCGCCAGCATAACGCTGTAAACCAGGATATCCTTCAGCTCTACCCATGAAAAATAGGGCAGATGCGGGGAGGGCAGCCCCGAGGGAATATCGCCAATGCGGGGTAGGGCATCAGCCGGAAACAGCCCTACGGAAATCAGAGTACATACCACCAGGGCAATGAGCGGTGCAGGCACCAATCGCTTAACACGGGCTGGCATGAAGAAAACGATGGCCAGGGTGAGGGTTCCTAACCCTGCGGCCACAGGATTAATATTGGCCAGCACCGTGGGCAGCTGCCCGACAGAACTCATGACCCCAGACGCCCCCGGATATCCCACAAGAGGGGCAATTTGCAGCAGGATGATGATCACCCCAATGCCTGACATAAAGCCAGAGACCACGGTATAGGGCATGAGGGTAATGTATTTGCCCAATCGCAGTACCCCCATCACAATTTGCAGCGCCCCACCCAGGATGACAACGGTAAAGCCCATGGCCAATCCATTGTCGGGATTGCGGGCAACCAGGGTCGTGAAGATGGAGGCAATGACTACCGTCATCGGGCCAGTGGGACCCGTAATTTGAGAGGGGGTACCGCCAAATAAAGCCGCAAAAAAGCCGGTACAAATCGCCCCATACAAACCGGCAATTGGGCCTGCGCCGGAGGTTACGCCAAAGGCCAGGGCCAGGGGCAAAGCCACAATCGCTGCCGTAACCCCGCCAAAGAAATCGCCCCGCAGATTGTTGAAATGTAACCCATTTACGGGAATCTTAATATGTGTCGTCATGGAAAAATGAAACCCTGTGTAGGAAGAAAACCAGAAAATTCAAGTAAATTCAGACTAAAGTCGAAACTTGTTTTTCACAAGCCATTAAGTCAGGGGATCAAGGGATAAAACAATAATCAACAATCGGCAAAAAATATTTAATTGTCTTTATTTTGTTTCACGCAAACGAAGGCATCCAAAGTTTGCAAAATCCTTGCTTTGCCAGTTATATACCAAGTCCAGCTCGAAAACTGTAGCTTTTCCTTAGGCAAAACTCTACTTCTGGACCTGACCAAGGTTTATGCATCCACGGAGTTGGGTCTGGAGGTTGGGTTTGGCACAAAGGGCTACCTCTCCTGGTACGGTAGGGCCACCCCATTTTGTAGACACCCATGAGATACTATTTTTAATTACTCTCGTCCCACTGATTAAAGAAAAATACCCATCGACCGCGACCAGGAATCCGCTATGCCGACCTATCGATCTAAAACCTCAACCCATGGACGCAATATGGCCGGGGCCCGTGCCCTCTGGCGCGCCACTGGCATGCAAACTGAGGATTTTGAAAAGCCTATTATTGCGGTGGCCAACTCCTTTACCCAGTTTGTGCCGGGCCATGTTCATCTGCAAGATCTGGGTCAGCTGGTCTGCCGGGAAATTGAAGCCGCTGGGGGTGTGGCCAAGGAGTTCAACACCATTGCGGTGGATGACGGCATCGCCATGGGCCACGACGGCATGCTGTACAGCCTGCCCTCCCGCGAGATCATCGCCGACTCGGTAGAATACATGGCCAACGCCCACTGTGCCGATGCCCTGGTGTGCATTTCCAACTGCGACAAAATTACCCCCGGCATGCTGATGGCGGCCCTGCGGCTCAACATTCCCGCCGTGTTTGTCTCCGGTGGCCCGATGGAAGCGGGCAAAACTAAGCTGGCCGACCATAAACTCGACCTGGTAGATGCCATGGTGGTAGCAGCCAACGACAGCGTCAGTGATGAGATGGTGGAGGAGTACGAGCGCTCCGCCTGCCCCACCTGCGGCTCGTGCTCGGGCATGTTTACCGCCAATTCCATGAACTGCCTCACCGAGGCGATCGGCCTGTCGCTGCCGGGCAACGGCACTACCCTCGCCACCCACTTTGATCGCAAAGACCTCTTTCTTACCGCCGCCCGCACCATCGTCGACATTACCCGCCGCTACTACGAGCAGAACGACGAGTCGGTGCTGCCTCGCTCCATCGCCAGTTTCAAGGCCTTTGAAAACGCCATGATGCTGGACATCGCCATGGGCGGATCCACCAATACCATTCTGCATCTGCTGGCAGCCGCCCGCGAGGCCGAGGTGGACTTTACCATGGCCGACATTGATCGCCTCTCCCGCCAGGTGCCCCAGCTGTGCAAGGTGGCCCCTAACACCCAGCAGTATCACGTGGAAGATGTACACCGGGCGGGGGGCATTCCCGCCATTCTCGGTGAGCTGGATCGAGCCGGTCTGCTGCACTCCGACGTACCCACGGTACACAGCGCTACCCTGGAGGCAGCCCTGGAGCGCTGGGATGTGACCCGCACTGACGACGAGGCTGTACATACCTTCTTCCGGGCTGGCCCAGCGGGCATCCCCACCCAGGTTGCCTTCAGCCAGGACACGCGCTGGCCTTCCCTCGATCTGGACCGGCAGTCGGGTTGCATCCGCAGTGTGGAGCATGCCTATTCCCAGGAGGGTGGCCTGGCGGTGCTCTACGGCAACCTGGCGGAGAACGGCTGCGTGGTCAAGACCGCAGGCATTGACGTCAGCATGTTTGAGGCGGAGCAGTTGCGCTACACCACCAGTGTGCCAACCTCGACCCTGCGGGTGTTTGAAGGGCCTGCCCGCATTTTTGAAAGCCAGGATGCTGCCGTAGCCGGTATTCTCTGTAATGAGGTGCAACCCGGTGACGTGGTGATCATCCGCTACGAAGGTCCCAGGGGCGGACCCGGGATGCAGGAAATGCTGTATCCCACCAGCTACTTGAAATCAAAAGGGTTAGGTAAGGTCTGTGCCCTGCTCACCGATGGGCGTTTTTCCGGGGGCACCTCGGGGCTTTCCATCGGTCATGCCTCTCCGGAAGCGGCGGCGGGGGGTAACATTGCCCTGGTGGAAGAGGGCGATCGCATCGTAATCGACATCCCCAACCGCACCATTAACATGGATATCACTCCAGAAGAACTGGCCAACCGTCGAGCCGCCATGGAAGCGAAGGGCAAAGATGCCTGGAAACCGGCAAAACCCCGCCAGCGCCGGGTAACGGCTGCCCTCAAAGCCTATGCCATGCTGGCCACCAGCGCCGATCAGGGGGCGGTACGAAACCTGGATATGCTCGACTAAGGAATGCTGGTGGAAACCCTCCTGCTGAAGGGCAACATCGTGGCGATGACCGACGATGGGGTCAACGCTGCTCCAGCCCTGAAGCAGGCGGATATCAGCATTGCCATGGCCATTCAAGCCCTGGTAACTGCCCGCATCATTTACCTGCTCAACATCAGTCCGTTGGGGATCAGCCTGTTTCAATACTTGACTCGTCAATCGTCTAATATTGCCTAATATTGCCAGCGCGCCGATTCTACCGGTTCTAATTGTGGGACGTTAGCAAGTCCTGATGTCAGCGATGCAGCGGGCAGCCATTGCCCTGTCCGGCGTTGGCTCTACCAGTGGTCCTAAATGAAACAACGCATACCGCGTCCCAAACATCCCACTCCGCTCTTTGTCTTGCTGATGGGTGGTACCGCTGGGGCCTTGTCGAGTTGAGCCATAAGAGACTGGTAGCTTACCCGAGGTCGAGGGAGAACTCGGCAGCCTGCCTGAATAGGATGTGCAGGGTCTCGACGTTAACGTTGGAGTGACGGCACGAACCGTTACACGACAACCTCAACCGAATGTCACCGAAATCAGCTGACACTCACCCTCGTCCATGGCCGAAAGGGCTTTGATGCACCCGTTATCTCCCCCAGGGTGGGCGCTTCACCGGCATCAACCCCAACATTGGCCCCAAAATAATGCCAAATACAAACCCCCCGGCATGGGCCCAGTAGGCCACACCGCCAGAGCCGACATTGACGTTTTCTCCCAGGCTTAGCAAACCATACAGGGCCTGCTGCACAAACCAGAAGCCTAAAAAATAAAGGGCAGGCACCCGAATGGTAAAGAAGAAGAAAATTAACGGAATGAGGGTCAAAATATAGGCTCTGGGGAAGCGCAGAATGTAAGCACCCATAACGCCCGCGATCGCACCACTGGCCCCAATGGTCGGCACATCAGACAGGGGCGCAAAGACCCACTGGGTTAGCCCTGCCAGGGCACCACAGCCGAGGTAAAAAATCATAAAGCGTACATGGCCCAGCTGGTCTTCGATGTTATTGCCAAACACCCACAGGTACAGCATATTGCCGCCAATATGTAAAAACCCCCCGTGGAGAAACTGGGAGGTAAAGAGCGTCATCCATTCCAGAATAGGGATCTCCGTCTGACCCCTGAAGCTGGCAGTGAGCTGAATCGGCACAATCGCGAAGGTGTTCCAAAATGCTTGCAGCTGGTTCGGTTCCAGATTGATCTGAAACAGAAAAATAAAGATGTTGATGATAATCAGCGCAATGGTTACGCGGGGCTTTGAGCTGATGGGGTTGTCATCACGAAGGGGGACCAAGGGAAATTACCTAGCTAAACCTGCCCTTTATTGTACGGAACTGAGTTAATTCGTCAGGATGGATAGGCTACCGTCGTCTCCATTCAGGTGAGCATTTAACCCTACGGGTAGAGCTGCATTGTCGCCATCGTGGCCAAAGGGCAGGTTCGCGACGATGGGAATGTTGAGGTCGGTGGTGCGATCGCGCAGCACCTCCTCTATGGAAAAACTGGGAACTTCTGTCGGCGGCTCGCAGCGGCTAAACCGTCCCAGGGCAATGCCTTTCACCCGGTCAAGCCGGCCCATCATGCGCCAGTGGGTGAGCATCCGGTCGATGCGGTAGGGGGCTTCGGTCACATCTTCAAAAGCCAGAATGACGCCATTCAGAGCAGGCTCGTGAGGAGTGCCTAAAACACAGGTGGCCACCGTCAGGTTGGCGGGCAGAAGCGTTCCCATCGCCTGACCCCTGACCCAGGCTTCCCCATGAATGGGCGGCAGAGTTTTGCCAGTGACCAGATCCCGCAGCCGCTGTTGTGACCAATCCGGCTCATTACCTAAGGTCGTCAATAGGGGACCATGTACCCCCGCAATGCCTTGCTTAGTCAGACTCCACAGCAGACTGGTAATGTCTGAGAACCCAATCAACCACTTGGGTATCATTGACTGGGGCCACTGCCACCCCTCCAGCAAACGGGTGCCGCCATAGCCCCCACGGGCACAGAGCACGCCACGGTAGCGGTCATCCTGCAGGGCATCGGCTAGTTGCTGCTGCCTGCCAGCATCGGTTCCGGCCAGGTATCCCCACCGCTCACTAAAAGCAGGATGCAGATCTACCTCAAATCCCCAGTTCCGCCAAATTTGCACCCCCTGCTTAAGGCTCTCCATCTCCCGCAGGGCACCACTGGGAGCAATCACCATCAGCCGATCCCCCGACTGCAGAGGCGGCGGCAAAGTCGCCTGCTTCAGGTTTCCACGTTCCAACAAAGTCTCACCCCTCACTCCACTCTTCAAGAAGCCGCTACCGCGTCTACACTCCTCACCCCTCACCCTACTCTTCAAGAAGCCGCTACCGCGTCTACACCCCTCACCCCTTACCCCTCACCCCTCACCCCGCTCTTCGAGAAGCCGCTACCGCGTCTACACCCCTCACCCTACTCTTCAAGAAGCCGCTACCGCGTCTACACCCCTCACCCCTCACCCTACTCTTCAAGAAGCCGCTACCGCGTCTACACCCCTCACCCCTCACCCCTCACCCCACTCTTCGAGAAGCCGCTACCGCGTCTACACTCCTCACCCCAACACACTCGCCAACAACGCCTTCTGGGCATGCATCCGGTTCTCCGCCTGGTCCCAAACTTTAGATGCCGAGCCTTCCAGCACCTCTGCGGTAATTTCTTCTCCCCGGTGGGCGGGCAGGCAGTGCAGCACAATGGCGTCGGCACTGGCTTTAGACAGCAAATCTGCATTCACCTGGTAGGGCTGAAACACGGGTAGGCGCTGGTCGGCCATCGCCTCCTGCCCCATGCTGGCCCAGACATCGGTGTAGAGCACCTGGGCATTTTTAACGGCGGCGACTGGATCTGGGGTAATCATGATCTTGCCGTCGTGGATCATCAGCTCTTTGGCTTTTTCGACGATGGTGGCATCGGGGGCATAGCCGTTGGGGGAGGCAATGTGCACGTTCATGCCGACCATGGCGCAGCCTAACAGCAGGGAATGGGCGACGTTGTTGCCATCTCCCAAATAGGTCAGAGTCAGCCCTTTCAGGTCGCCAAAGACTTCCTGAATAGTGAGCAGGTCGGCCAAAATCTGGCAGGGGTGTTCCAGGTCAGTCAGGGCATTGATCACCGGAATGCTGGCATAGTCGGCAAACTCTTCAATCTCTGCTTGGTCGTAAGTACGAATGGCCACTACATCCAGATAGCGATCTAGCACTCGGGCCGTGTCGCTGGTGGGTTCGCCCCGGCCAATCTGGGTGACGTTAGAGTTCAGGTCTAACACCTGACCCCCCAGCTGATACATGGCTACCGAAAAGCTAACTCGGGTACGGGTAGAGGCTTTGCGAAACAGCAACCCCAACACTTTGTTGGGGAACTGGGGCTGGCTTTTGCCGGCCTTGAGGTCTGCCGCAAAGGCCAGCAATTTGGCCAGTTCTTCGGCGGTCAGGTCGCTAAGGCTGAGCAGGTCTCTTCCACGGAGTGATGGCATGGTCTGGGGCAAACTAATGTAAGACATTTAAGGTTAGCAGAATCCATTCAAGCTGCTGCAGCGTTTTGCGGCAAAGGGGTCAAGATGTATTGACAACCTGAGGGCATTTGTTAAAGTCGTGTTTGCTACATCGAATCTTTATATAGAATCTTGTTAGTTAGGTCGTTTGTTTAGTTTTCAGCAGAATTCGCGCGGTTCTAGAGTTGATAACTACAGTCATTGGCAATCAACGGTGCAGATGCTACGCCCAGTCCAGCTCAAAATCGTAGTTTTTCCGTAGGCAAACCTCCACTTCTGGACTTAGACAAGGTTTAGTTCTGTCTCAGTAGGTCGTTTTATGTTTAGCCCGGTTACTTATCCTCAGCCAGTGCCATTGCCCAAGCCCCAACCCTCGGTTCGGGAAATGGCTGCTGCGGGCTACTTCAGGGCCATTGCCCTGTGGCTAAACGAGCCTCTGGCCGGCCAGGGAATTTTTGTTAAAGTGCAGGCCGACCGGCCCGGATGCCTCAAGCTCACCGTAGAATTTGAGCGCCCCCCCATTAAAGAACGACTGCTGCGGTTTCTCTGCCATCGCATTTGGGTGCTGAACTCTGAGTTAATCGAAGGCATCTACGTTGTGGCTCGTCCGGTGGGACAACGGCGGGTGGCCTGGGCCAAGCGCATTCGCATTAAAACCCCGGCGGTAAAGCGTCGTCTGGCGGCGGTGCGGGTGGCCCATCCGGCCCGAAACAATTCTCCCCTGCCCCCTAAATTGCGGCAAAAGGTGGCCCACCTTTCAACCCAGCATCTCAAAACCCTGCGGTTGTTCATGGTGACCGGATCAGCCATGGCTGCGTTTGTCTTGGGCTGCCTGCTGGAAATGTTTATCTCCGGCCCTGCGCCAATGCTGCCTACCTTCTCGACCTGGTTGCCCCCCTCTCAAGAAGCAAGCGATAGGACCCCATCGGCCCGTTCTGGTCAGGCCGATGAATCCCAGGCAACCCCCATCCACTACCGCGCCTCCGAACCTGCCCGCTCTTCCGAGACGGCTGTGGCCGATTCACCCAGGGGCTCGTCGCCCCATCGCCCTACCGTAGTGGATGCCGTGCTGGAACCCGTGGGCGTGATGCAGCACCATTTACCTGCAGGACATCATTCCGACGATGTGACCTTGCTGTTCGGTGGGGATGTTAACTTCGATAACCTGGCCTACGACGAATTGGCCGAGTCGGGAGGGCTGTTTACCAATGTTAAAGAATACGCCCAGGCCGACCTGTCGATGATTACCCTGGGTTCTCCCCTGGCCACCGCCGCCACCACCCTGGAAGAAGAACTCTACGACCGCGACCGCCCCGACGCCGTTAACCTGCTGGCCGAAAGCGGGGTTGACATCGTGAATTTAACCAACGATGACTTAATGGAATACGGCAGCCGGGGGCTAGAAGAAACCTTAACCGCCCTGGACAGTAAAGGACTTTATCGGGTCGGGGCCGGACGCAATGAAACGGAAGCCCGTCGCCCCGAGGTGATTGATGTCAAAGGCAAACGCATTGCCTACCTGAGCTATTCCATGGGCGGCGATAACTCGGCCTTTGAAGACCGGGCCGGTACTAACGCCCAGGAAATGAGAGAAATTGTGGAAGACATCCAGGCGCTGCGAGACCAGGTGGACTGGATTGTAGTGAACTACCGCTGGATGGATGTTCTAACCAAAGAACCCAACTTTAAGCAGACAAACCTGGCCCGCATGGCGATTGATCAAGGGGCCGATGTGGTGGTGGGTTACCATCCCAACATGATTCAGGGGGCAGAGGTATACAAGGGTCGCCCCATTGCCTACTCGGTTGGGGATTTTGTGTTTGAGACCGAAGATCCCATCGCCGATCAAGACTCGGCCATGCTGAAGGTGTCCCTCAAGCAAGACCAGATGAAGGTAGAGTTTGTGCCGGTGCGGGTGAAAGATACCTTGCCCAAAACCCTGAATGGCGCTGAAGGAAAAGCCATTCTGCAGGAAATTGAGCAGGTCTCTCAACAGTTTGACCAGCCGATGACATCCTCCATGGTGCTTGACCTGAAGGATAAAACCCCGATCGTTCCAGAAGAGTACGATCCTGACAGTCCGTTTGTTTCCCCCAAAGAGGCCGAAACTCTCACCATTCCGGAAGAGCAGTCCATTGAGGAACCAGCAGCGGATCAGCCTCAGCCACCTACCGATGCAGAAGCGCCTGAGACAGAAGCCCCTGCAGCAGCACCCCCAACCTCCGACAAAGAAGCTGAGCCTACGGCTCCTGCGCCATCCTCCAACGACGATAAGCCTGCCCCCGAAGTGCTGGATCTGCTGGACGAACTGGACGAACTGGATGACGGGCTAGATCAGTGGGGACCCAAGCCTTCCGATGGGCAAAAGGAGTTTCACCCCATTCCTCAGGAACTGCAGGACTCGAAACAGGATGAGGTAGATGCCAAGGCAAATTCCAGCATCTTGAGACGGTTGAATCTGTCATCCCAGAATTCTCAGGATGCTGCCAGTGGGCCGGAAGCAGCGGAGCTTCCTACCCCTGCCCCTGAACCCGCTGTGGCTGAAGCAGTTGCGGATAGTACAGGGGGGGCTGAAGCCGTGGCCATCCCAACGCCTGAGACCCAACCTACGGTACAGCCTCAGGCCCAGACTGCTGCGCCTGCCCTGGAACCTGCCCTAGAAGCCCCAACCCCCCCTCCTAAAGCCGCTGAAGCTCGAAAGCAGACCCAGAAACAACCCGTGCAATCTGCCCTGTTGTCTCAGCTGGCTCCAGAGGTTACTCAGGAAACCGTCTCGCCTGGTGATGGAGGTAGTATCGCCAGGGAAGAAAAATATTAACTGCGATTACCGCTATAAGCGATCGCAATATCAAGCTAGAGAAACTGCAGAATACTGGATCGTAGACCCCCTAACCCGGCGAGTAACGGTGCTGACCCTGATCGATGGGCTCTACGAGGAAACAACCTTTGCAAAGAATACCACCCTTTGCTCACCGCTGCTCTCGGAACTGGCCGTTGCGGGAGAACTAACAGCGGAACAGGTGTTACAGGTGGATGGTTGAGAGCAGGGAAAAGGTAGACCGAAGCGTTTCACTATCCCGCCGTTGTGACACCTGTGGTAACGTCTAGGCAAAACCCTACTGAGGTGTGTTGTGTTTGCCGTTGCGCTAAAAACAGACCCCGACGCGACCTATATCCTGTCTGATACTGCAACCGAGTCGAGACTGGAGATTGTGCCCGACCGGGGCGGTCTGGCCACCTACTGGCAGGTCGAAAATCAGGACCTTTTTTACTTTGATGCCGAACGCTTTGCTAACCCTGAGCTTTCGGTGCGGGGGGGCATCCCTATCCTCTTTCCCATCTGCGGCAACCTGCCGAACAATCAATACGACCTGAATGGTCAGACCTACACCCTCAAGCAGCATGGCTTTGCCCGCGACCTGCCCTGGCAGGTGGTCGAGCAGGGGACAAAAGATGCCGCCAGCCTCACCCTGGAACTCAACAGTAGCGAAGCAACCCGCAGCCGCTACCCCTTCGACTTTAAGCTGCGGTTTACCTTCCAACTCCACGGCCACATTCTTGACCTGCACCAGCAGTTTGTAAACCTGTCTGGCCAGCCCATGCCGTTCTCCACCGGGCTGCACCCTTACTTTCTGGTTACCGATAAGTCCCAGCTGGAGTTCGAAATTCCCGCCAGGGAATACCGTGATCACCTGACGGGAGACATCAAAACCTTTTCCGGTAGCTTTGACTTCAGCCAGGATGAAATTGACCTGGCCTTCCAGGGCCTCACCGCCACCGCCGCCACCGTAACCGACCTGAATTTGAAACGCCGCATCACCCTATCCTGGAGTGACGACTACCAGCGCCTGGTTTTTTGGACGGTAAAAGGAAAAGACTACTACTGCCTGGAACCCTGGACCGCCCCCCGCAACGCCATCAACACCGGAGAAGACCTGCTCACTCTGGAGCCTCAGCAAACCCTCGAAACCAGGGTGCGGTTTGCAGTGGCTTTTCTTTAATGCCAACTCGCCCATGCTCGATCAGTCCCAAACTCCTCTTCTATCAATGCTTAACGTCAGCGGAGCCCGCGACCATGCGCCCTTCTATGCACCGGGCCACAAGCGGGGGCAGGGGGCTTCTGACCAACTGCGGGACCTCCTGGGCATGGGGGCTTTGAGGGCTGACTTACCGGAATTGCCGGAATTAGACAATCTGTTCGCCCCGGAGGGAGTGATTCAAACAGCTCAGACCCTGGCCGCTGAGGCGTTTGGGGCTGAGCAGACCTATTTTTTAGCCAACGGCTCTACCTGCGGCATTGAGGCGGCGATTTTGGCGACCTGTGGCCCTGGAGACAAAATTATTGTGCCCCGCAATGCCCACCGTTCCGTCATTGCCGGACTGGTGCTGGCGGGGGCCATGCCGGTGTTTGTGGAGCCAGAGTACGCTCCAGAGTTGGGTCTGGTACTGGGGATTGCGGCGGATGCGATCGCATCTGCCCTGCACCATCATCCCGATACCCGCGCGGTGCTGCTGGTGTCCCCCACCTACCACGGCATTTGTTCAGAGATTGCGGCCATTGCCGACCTGGCCCATGCCCACCACCTTCCCCTCCTGGTGGATGAAGCCCACGGGGCACACTTTGGCTTTCATCCTCACCTGCCGACAACGGCCCTGGCCCAGGGGGCAGATCTGGTGGTGCAGTCTACCCACAAACTGCTGGGGGCATTGACCCAGGCTTCTATGCTGCATACCCAGGGCAACCGCATCAACCATTCCCGACTGCAGGCGGCTTTGCAAATGACCCAATCCACCAGCCCCAGCTATTTGCTGCTGGCGTCTTTAGATGCCGCCCGTCACCAGATGGCAATGAGCGGACAGAACCTGCTGACTAAAACTCTGGAACTGGCCGGGCAAATGCGTTCGGGACTCAACCCTCTGTCATCCCTGAAAGCTATTGCCCCTGGGGATGTGTTGCCCTTTGCCTCGGTTCAGGAGCTGGACCAAACTCGACTGACGGTGGATGTTTCCGGCCTGGGCATTACCGGGCTGGAAGTGGATGAAATTCTGCATGAAGAATTGGGCGTTACCGCCGAGCTGCCGGAACTGCGCCATCTCACCTTCATTGTTTCCATCGGCAATACCCTGGCGGACGGGGAACGGTTTTTGGAAGGTTTCAAGACCCTGCAGGCCCGGTGCGCAGATGGGAAAGCAAAGAATTCTCTGCCTCTACGGAATGTGGTCGGTATCGATCACCCTACGCTGGCCCAACCCCAGGTAACCCCACGAGCAGCCTTCTTTGCAGATGTAGAAACTTTGCCAGCCCGAGCCGCCGTAGGTCGTCTCAGTGCCGAGACCATTTCTCCCTATCCCCCCGGCATTCCCGTCATCGTTGCGGGGGAACGCATCACCGCCGAAGCCCTGCAGCAACTCAATACCGTCAAACAGCAGGGAGGATACATTACCGGATGTAGCGACCTATCCCTGGAAACGATTAAGGTGTTAAACCTTGGATAGACCCAGTCCAGCTCTCGATTTGCCCGTTCCCCTGGGGCGAACTCCAGGACTCCAGGGCTGGACTTGGGCAAGGTTTGCATCAGAGGTTTTTCATTTATGCCCCGTCTCTGGCCCTATGTTACCCCCGGCATTCCCGATCATTTGTTTGAGCAGCTGCCCGGTATTCCCCTCAGCAGCCGAGAGTTGAGGCTGTTGCTGCTGGGCTATCTACGGCTTAAACCCAAGGATGTGCTGTGGGATATTGGGGCCGGTACCGGCACCCTGGCCGTTGAGGCGGCCTTGATGTGCCCCCAGGGCAAAGTGGTGGCCCTGGAGCGCGATGGGGATGTGGTGGAGTTGTTGAGGCGCAACTGCGATCGCTTCGAACTCACCAATGTCGAAGTGATTCAGGGCAACGCCCCCGACTGCCTGAAAGATCTCCCCCACCACCCCGACTGCATTTTTGTAGAAGGGGGGCGACCGCTGAAAGAGATTCTGCTCACCGCCTGGGAACACCTGCCCTCCCGTGGGCGCATTGTGGTTACCGCCGGAAATCTGGAAACCCTTTACGTAGTGTCAGAAACCTTTGCCGAACTCCAGGTCCGCAACATTGAGGCAGCTCAACCCGCCGTCAACCGCCTGGAAGCCAAGGGCCATCAGCAGGTGTTTCGCGCCATCGACCCAATCTTTATTCTCAGTGGCGAAAAAATGGAGTGATACCGTTCGGTTCGTCGGGGTTACTCACCGGAGCAGGGAAGCCAGATGGGTATTCACGATTCATAGTCACGATTCAAAGAACGGGTGCGGTCCTTCCGGAGCCTCTTCCCCTCCCGGGAGGGCTGGCCGAAGGGCGGGGTCGGTCGGCTCTCTTCATCGAAAGGACTCGTTCCCGCCTAGGGCAATTAGGTGAAATTAGTTCTCAGCACTTTTAGCGGCGGCCAGAATTTCCGGCAGGCCAATTTCGCTGCACACTTCGTAGAAGTTGGTTACCGGCGGGGTGGCAAACAGGTGGGCAATTTTGGCCAGGGTCTGGTCGTAGACCTCGCTGTGGTTTTCGTCCATGTCCTCAATGCTATCCCAGAGGATGATGGCGATACCTTTGTCGGAGCCTGGTTCCTGCAGCAGGTAGGCTCCTTTGAACCCCTTTGAGTAGGTGGATACGGCCTTTTCGTAGAGCTGCCGGGCTTCGGAAAAGCAGCCGGGTTTGAATTCGCCAATGGCAACGTAAGCGTACTTATGCTTTAGAAAATCGTCGAAGTCAGACATAGGGCAGTGGGTGGTTTGTAACGTTGGCTACCCTGCATTTCACCATAGCAGTAGACTGTTGGGCCTCATCGCCAGGGGAAATGGGGGTAGCTGTGTTAAGTGTGGATCAGATGTGATCGCACCCCGCCCTTTCTAACCTAGGCTTTAGATTCCACCCTCAATCTTTCAACAATTGGTTACCAAACCGCTGCAGGCGATGGCCCAGCCAGTGCTTAAACTGCCGCCAGCCTTTAGCCAGGCGCTGGCCCTGGTGACGCACATCATCCATCAACGTCCAATCGTAGAGGGATGGCTCGGCTTCGGGAATAGGTTGAGCCCAGCCGGACCAGAACCCCTTCGCTTTTTGCAGGGTGACCACAATGGCCCCCTGGCGGAAGGCGACCTGGGTCTGTTGGTCTCGCACCTTCACGGGCAGGGGAATGGTTTGCTGAAACTCTTCTACCCCCACCCCGCAGGCAAAGGGGCTGCGGTAGCCGGTCTGCCGCTTGCCGTAGAACGTAAGGGCACGGGGGCTTACCCGCAACTGCACATCCTGGGGATCAACCCCCGGTAAAAAAGCAGTGACGATAATCGTATCCGCCGTTTCCTGCAGCTCAATGGAGGGCACCTGCAGACGACCAGAGCTGGAAAGCCCCACCGGCATCAGGGCCGAAGTAATGGCCTCCATCTGGGCCTGGGCCATGTCTAAATTCCAAATTGACTGCCACGATGACATGGGCATGGTCTTCCTTCCTCCCGTTCAAGCATACTTAAATCATGCAGGGTGAGACCTCAAATCAGGGTCGGGGAAGCCGTCCTCAATGCTGGGGGTATAACCGTCATGGCAACGTCACCGGGCAATGGTGCAATGCGTAAAATCATCCACGTTGATATGGATGCCTTCTACGCCTCGGTAGAGCAGCGAGACTTTCCCCAGTACCGGGGCAAGCCCGTGGTGGTGGGGGGTCGGCCCGAAAAGCGGGGGGCGGTAGCCGCGGCCAGTTACGAGGCCCGGAAGTTCGGCATCCACTCGGCCATGCCGTCGCGGGTAGCTCAGCAGCGGTGCAAAGACCTGATTTTTGTCTCCCCCAGGTTTGATGTGTACCGGGAAGTGTCCCAGCAAATTCGCGCCATTTTCCACCAGTACACCGACCTGGTAGAACCCCTGGCCCTGGATGAAGCCTACCTGGATGTGACAGAAAACAGCCTGGGGGAACCCTCTGCCACCCTGCTGGCCCAGCGGATCAAGCAGGACATCTACACCACCACCCACCTCACCGCATCGGCGGGGGTTTCGGTGAATAAGTTTCTGGCCAAAGTGGCTTCAGGGCTGAACAAGCCCAACGGCCTCACCCTGATTCGTCCAGAGGAAGTTGCCGCCTTTGTGGAAGGCCTCCCCATCGAAAAGTTCCACGGCATTGGTCAGGTCACCGCCCGCAAAATGCGAGAGTTAGGCATTCACACCGGGGCCGACATGAAACAGTGGACTGAACCAGACCTGGTGCGCCGCTTTGGCAAGGTGGGCCACTTTTACTACGGGGTAGCGCGGGGTATTGACCCCCGCCCGGTGAACCCCAACCGCATTCGCAAATCCATCGGGGCAGAGCGGTCCTATTCTCCAGACTTGAAGACCCTGGAGGAGATGACGACGGAGTTGGGGCACATTGCCGACAAGGTGATCGCCCGCCTCAGGGAGAACCGCCGCCGGGGCCACACCCTCACCCTCAAGGTGAAATATGCCGACTATCGCCAAATTACCCGCAGTCGCACGGTTGTAGACCCCATCGGGCCAGAGGCTCCGGTGCTGGAATGGGCCAGGGAGTTGCTGCTAACCAATGTGGAACCAGACAAGCCCGTGAGGCTGCTGGGTATTGCCATCTCGAATCTCGAGACAACCCAGGAGGTTCAATACGTACAGCTGTCCCTCAGCATATGAGAACCAGGAGCGAGCTGATACTGCACTATCGCTTCTGAGTATGCGTCCTACCGCTGCCATCAGTTTAGGAAAGAACATTGAATCATGTCCCATTCTTGTAGGGCAGATATCCTGCCTGCCTTGGACAGCCGAGACGGCTATGCAAGCTTATTGAGGTTTCATTCCTTTAGGCTGCAGAACGTGATAATAGAATGAATAAAGTGCATACTCTCTCAGGAGTAATCTCCATGTCTCGCCTGAAGATTTTGCAGGAGGATGCCACCTACTCCTTTCGCTCCTATTTTGAACTCCCCAACGATACTGACGAAGTCCTGGCAGAATTTGGCTACAGCTACACAAAGACACGTCTAAAACTCCCCAAAACCACCCGCCAGATCGAAGGCTTGCCTGAACTGCAGCAGCAAATTGAAAGCACGCTGCCTTTTGTTCCCCTCACTAGCGAAACTGCCAAGCGGGAAATTCTGATTGCCCCCATCCTCAGTCGGGTCGCCGTTATTTGCCAGGAAATCTTGAGGATTGAATACCCCATTAAAGTCAATAACCTGCTCCAGGGCAACTTGGACTACTTGATTCGTGCAACCCACAATTTGGTCGTCGTTGAAGCCAAGCGCGATGACCTGACCCGTGGCTTTACCCAGCTTGCCGTAGAAATGATTGCCCTATCTATGCTGGAGGCATCTCCCAAGCTGCTCTATGGCACGGTGACCATTGGCAATCTCTGGATCTTTGGCACTCTGGATGCGACCACTCAAACTATCACCCAGGATATTAGCTCTTACACCCTCCCCGATGATTTAGAAGATCTGATACGTATCCTGGTTGGCATTTTGGAAAAGGCTTAACGATTAAATCCCAGGTGCCATTGGTTATAGACAAAGCCCTTGACGTGACTCAATCCCGTAAGCGGTGCATGACAGTCCAAAGACATAGTCTGTAGGGCTTTGTGCAAGCCGTTGGACCGAGAATGCCCCCTATGCAGCCCTAATACCGTTTCTGCGAGTTTGGACTACTCATCAGAGCAGGGGGCAGGGGGGCAGGGGGGCAGGATAGGTAGTTGCAATCCAGAGAATGGGGGTAAATCCTGGCGTTCTGACTTCATGCCGAACGCCGGTTTGCGCCAGCCAGGAATACTTATTTTGCGTTTGATTAATTATTTGGTTATATTACTAGCTAATTGGATATTGAAACTGCTTAATTTTCGTTGTTGTAAGCGAAGGCGAGTATTGATGCTGGGATATATATTTGCGATCGCAATCGGCTTGAGCCTGGGATTAATCGGCGGCGGCGGCTCGATTCTGGCGGTGCCAACGCTGGTTTATATCGTCGGTGTATCGGCCAAAGAGGCCATTGCCATGAGTCTGTTTGTGGTGGGGACCGTAAGTCTGCTGGGAGCGGCGACCCACTGGAAGGTGGGCAATGTTAATTTTCGAACGGCGGCACTGTTTGCCCCGGTAGCCATGGTGGGCAGCTATCTGGGGGCACGGTTGGCGGGGCTACCCTTTGTCAACGACTCGTTTCAGCTGGTGGCCTTTGGGGCGGTCATGGTCATGGCCAGCGCCCTGATGATTTTGAAAAAAGACAGTCCCAAAGACATTCCCATCGCAGTCGAGCAAACCACTGATCACAACCACAGCCACCTGGGCGGCATTCCCACCTGGCTGGCCATTCCGGTGGAGGGCCTGGTGGTCGGCATCGTAACCGGATTCGTTGGCGTCGGGGGCGGTTTTTTGATTATTCCCGCCCTGGTGCTGCTGGGAGGTCTACCCATGAAGCAGGCGGTGGGAACCTCCCTGCTGATTATTGCATTTAAGTCAGCTACGGGCTTCTGGGGCTACCTTGGCCAGGTCACTCTGGATTGGCCGTTGATGTTTGGGTTCACTTTGGCCTCGGCCCTGGGCACCATGGTCGGGGTTTACCTGAGCCGGTATATAGATGGCAAACATTTGCAAAAGGGATTCGGCTATTTTGTGCTGGCGGTGGCGGTGTTCGTGCTAATTAATCGATAATTGGTGCTGATTTTTACAGCGTTTACGGTTGCCCAACCACCAGAATTCTTGGACAAATGATTTGTTTTCAAGAATAAAAGGTACGCCATGCAAACTCAGCCCTCCATCCCCACCGTTGTCGTCATGCATGGCGACCAGACCGGAGAAGAGCTGCTTCAAGAAGCCCTGCGGGTGCTGCAGCCCTCGGTGATTCGCCAACCGCTGGAATTTGCCGACTACGACCTCAGCCTGGAAAACCGTCGGGCCACCAAAAACCAGGTGGTGTGGGATTCTGCAGAAGCCACCTGTAAAACCGGCCTGGCCCTCAAGGCCGCCACCATTACTCCCGAAATCCCCGGCGATGTGGGCAGCCCCAATGCCATTCTGCGGGAAGCCCTGGGAGCCTCTGTAATTTTGCGCACCGGGCGGCGTATTCCCCAAATTCTCCCCATTGGCGGAGTCTACGCCCCCATCACGATCATGCGCATGGCCGTGGATGACGCCTACGGTGCTAAGGAATGGCGAGAAACGACGGAAACGGGGGACGAAATTGCCTGGCGCACCTCCAAAATCAGCCGGTCCATTTGCCGCACCGTGGCGGAATTCACCTTCGCCCACGCCAAGCGCACCGGGGCCAAGGTATTTGGAGGCCCCAAGTTCACCGTCAGCGCCACCTACGAAGGCATGTTTAAGGAAGAACTCGATGCCGCCGCCCAGCGTTATCCCGAAGTTGCCTATCAACCCCTGCTGATTGACGCTACCTTTGCCCTGCTGCTGCAAAGTAGCGGCGAAGCCCTGGTGGTGCCCGCCCTGAACCGGGATGGTGACCTGCTCTCAGATATGGTGTTGCAAATGTACGGCAGCATCGCCGGGTCCGAGAGTCTGGTCATGGGCTTTGACCCGGAAACATTCCAGGTTAAAACGGTGATGGCCGAAGCCCCCCACGGCACCGCCCCGGCCCTGTTCGGCAAGAACATTGCCAACCCCATGGCGATGATTCTGGCCGGGGCAGCGCTGTTGACCTACGTAGGCACTCCCACTGCGGATCGGGCTTCCCGGTCGATTTACGAATCCGTGTTTGAGGCCATTCACGAAGGCAAAGCCACGCCGGATTTGAGGGGACAGATGAGTACCTCAGACTTTACCGATGAGGTGATTCGCAAGGTGAAGACCAAGCTGGAAGTGTGGTCTACGCTGGAGGCGAGCTAGGAATCAGAATTAATTAAGTTCTAAATTTTAAGTTCTAAATTTTGAGTTTTGAGTTGAGGGCTTAATCTAAAACTCAAAATTCAGAACTTGAAGCTTTAGTAGGGAATGGGGAATGGGGAATAGGGAGTAGGGAATGGGGAATGGGGAGTAGGGAATGGGGAATAGGGAATGGGGAATAGGGGATGGGGAATAGGGAATGGGGAATAGGGAGTAGGGAATGGGGAGTAGGGGGGTGGGGAGGCTACCTCTGGTGTAGTATTCAGTGCTTGCCTGAAATGCAGCGGCGGGTTGTGGGGCGGTTTCGTCGCTGCAACGATGCCGATGCCGATATGAAAGCGTTATGTCGCTTAAGTCGGGGGAGTTCAGAATCTTGTGGGACAGGCATCCTGCCTGTCCCGGCTAAGCAGGCGAGACGCCTGCCCTACAAAATTGGACGTTATAACATCCTCATTCCTAAGGCAGAACTCCACGTCTGGACTGGGACGAGGTTTAAATTCTTTGCTTGTTGCTTATTTGAGGACGATCAATGCGATTGGCTACCATGGCCCAGGGAATCATGGGAATCATTGGCAGCAGGCAAATTAGCCCCTGGGTCCAGGTCAGGGGTGCCGTTTCAAACAGGATGTTCATCAAACCCCACTGGCTGAACACCACCTGCAGGGCCACTGCCGCAACAATGCCCACAATTAGAATCGGCGCGCTGGCAATCTTAGACGATTTACGAGTTAAGTATTGGAACAGGCTAATTCCTAACTGACTGATGCTGAGCAGGTAAATGATGCGGGCCGCCACCAGGGATTGAATGGCCATGGTGCGGGCGACCGCCACATCCCCAGTATTGGCCCTGGCCCATTCGAACATGCCGAAAATCAAAATCCAGTTGAAGAAAGAAACGGCCAGAATCCGCCGCAGGAGTCTTCCGGTCAGTAAGGATTCCCCCGGATGGCGGGGCGGTTGCTGCATCAAGCCCTCGGACTTGGGCTCAAAGGCGAGGGGTACGGTCATCGTCAGGGAGTTGATCATGTTCAGCCACAGCACCTGCAGGGAGAGAATCGGCAAATCCCTGGCCAGTAGGGCGCTGATCAGAATGGTCATGGACTCACCGCCATTCACCGGCAGCAGAAAGGCGATGGCCTTCCGCAGGTTCTGGTACACGGTGCGCCCTTCTTCCACTGCCGCTTCGATAGAGGCAAAGTTGTCATCGGTGAGCAGCATGTCGGCGGCTTCTCGGGCGACTTCGGTGCCGTTTTTGCCCATGGCAATGCCGATATCCGCCTGCTTCAGGGCCGGGGCATCGTTGACCCCATCGCCGGTCATGGCTACGATGTTGCCCTTCAGCTGGAGGGTTTCCACCAGCCGCAGCTTCTGGGCCGGGGCGACTCGGGCAAACACATCCCCATCGGCAACGGTCTGGGCCAGCTGGGAGTCATCCATGGCTGTGAGTTGCCTGCCTTCAAAAGCGACAACCTCACCGGACTGCTGAATACCCATGCGCTGGGCGATGGCCTTGGCGGTGGCAATGTGGTCGCCGGTGATCATCTTCACCTGAATGCCCGCAGACTGGCAGGTGTGAACTGCTGCGATGGCTTCCGGGCGGGGCGGGTCAATCATGCCCTGTAACCCCAGGAACACCAGGCCCGACTGAATATCGTCGTGGTCAATGGAGTGGTGGTGGTCGCCGACGGTCTTGCGGGCAAAGGCCAGTACCCGCAGTCCTTTGGCAGTCATGGCGGCGACGGCCTGCTCAATAGCGGATGGGTCCAGCGGTATCAACTGACCCGATGCCGTCATGGTGTGGGAGCATCGTCGCAACAGCGCCTCCACAGAGCCTTTGACATAGATGATCCGGGGGAGGGCATCGTGCAGGGTGGCCATGTACTGGTACTCCGACTCAAAGGGAATCGAGTCGAGCCGGGGCATTAAGCTGGTCATGCCGGCCTGGTTCAGGTCGGCTTTTGCCGCTGCCGCAATCAATGCCCCTTCTGTGGGATCGCCCACCACGGTCCAGTAATCGCCTGTTTGCTTGAGCTGGCTGTCGTTGCACAGCACCCCTGCCACCAGGCACTCCCGCAGGGCGTCCGGTAGGTGATCGGCCAGAAAGCAATTCTCGGGGACATCAATAGACCCGAGGCCGATGTCGCCTTTGGGGCTGTAGCCGCTGCCGCTGACCTGATAGGTCTGTTCTCCGGCATAAATGGCCTGCACCGTCATCTGGTTTTCGGTGAGGGTGCCGGTTTTGTCGGAACAAATCACGGTGGCGCTGCCCAGGGCTTCCACGGCAGGCAGCTTGCGGATGATGGCGTTGCGACGGGCCATGCGGTTGACGCCGATGGCCAGGGTAATGGTGACTACGGCGGGCAAGCCTTCGGGGATGGCACTCACCGCCAGGGCCACCGCCGCTTCAAACATGTACTCCCAGGATTCGCCCTGACCCAGGCCAATGGCGAAGGTGAGGGTGGCCAGGGTCAGAATGGCGTAGAGCAGGGTGCGGCTGAAAGCGGCAAACTTACGGGTCAGGGGAGTCGTCAGATTAACCCGCTGCTCCATAGATTGGGAAATCTGCCCTACCTCCGTGGCACCGGCGGTCGCGATCACCAGGCCCGTGCCCTGACCAAAGGTGACAAAGCTACCGGCATAGGCCATGTTGGTGCGCTCCGCCAGGGGCGTCTCTGCCGGGAGCGGTTCGATGGACTTTTCCACGGGGACGGATTCTCCGGTCAGGGCCGACTCATCTACCTGGAGGTTGCGAGATTTCACCAGACGCAAATCCGCCGGCACCTTATCCCCCGACGACAGCAGCACAATGTCCCCCGGTACCAGATCCTGGGACTGCACCCGCAGCATTTGCCCGCCCCGGAGGACGGTGGTTTCGGTGGTAACGGCTTGGGCCAGGGATGCAATGGCACCCTCAGCCTTAGCTTCCTGCACATAGCCGATGATGGCGTTGATTACTGTGACGCCCCAAATCACCGCCGCATTGGTCCAGGAGCCCAGAAAGGCTTTCACCGCCCCCGCCAGCAGCAGGATGTAGAGCAGCGGCTGGTGGAACTGCAGCAGAAACCTTAGCCAGGCAGGCTTTCCGGGCTTGACGGGCAACTCATTGTGGCCATAGGTTTCATAACGGTGGGCAACTTCCTCGGCGGTTAGCCCTGAGTCCAGGTCAGTCCTAAGCTGTTCGGCGATGGCGTCAATAGAGTCTTCATGAAAGGACCGCGATTTCGCCTCAACCCGCATCACAACCTCCAGCACATGCTTTTAGCTTCAGGTGGGGAGCGGCTGAGTTAGCGCAAATTTCATCCACGCTGAACCAACCGGCTGAATCGCCTTGCCAACCAGCCTTTCGATTCGATGCTAGGGCGTGTTTTAAAAGCCCGTCAAGGCCTCATCCTCTCGTATGAGAAATCAAGGGTTGTGGTAGGTTTCAAAACAGACCCTAACAAAGGGCAGCTCGCAAGGTTATAGAAGATACATATTCCTTTAATAGATGAGTATGCCACAAGGTTAGCTTAGCGACCCTCTGCCTTTACCCTCGCCTGAGATCCTCCAATAGCTCATCTGCCGCCTGTTCAGCGGCATCCACAAAGGGGCGCAGAATCAAATCTACCTCGGAAGTCTGAAAGACGGCGTCTTCCTGGTCATTATAGACGGTGACCGCCAGTTTGCCCTCATAGCCGTGGTGTTTCAGGGCGTGTTGCAGGGTGCGATTGACTTCAAGCCCCGGAATGCTGCTGACCACCCATTTCACGGTGCTCAGGGCCAGATTACCGGGATATTCAGGGTCTTCAGCATCCCCATAGTGGGCAGAAAAGCCCTGTCGTCGCCAGCGGCGGATGTTCTCGGGGTCAAAGTCAACGCCATGGACTTCCAGCCCCTTGCTGGCCAGACTGTTGACCAACCAGCCGCCATAGCGCCCCAGGCCATAGACAATCACATCGGCCCCCACCGCGGCATAGTCAGCATCATCCGCTTCTTCCCGGTGGGGGATCTGGCGTTCGAAGATGCTCAGGGCAGGGGACAGCCGTTCATAGAGAATGTGGGAATACAGAATCAGATAGGTAGACAGGCCAATGGTGATCAGCCCCACCAGGGTAATCAGTCCCACGGTGTCTTCGTCGATGTGGCCCAGATCCAGCCCCAGGGCCGCCAGAATCAGGGAGAATTCGCTGATTTGAGCCACCGTTAACCCGGCCAGCAGGCCCGTGCGCTTGCGGTAACCCATGTAGCCCATAATCGCCATGACGATGGTCGGGTTGCCAATCAGCACAAACAACGACAACACCAGAGCTGGCATAATCTGAGCCCCCAGCAGGCTCAAATCAAGCTGAGAGCCCAGATCGACAAAAAAGAACAGCAGCAGGAAGTCCCGAATGCTGACCAGTCGGGCTCCGATGGCTTCTCGATAGCTGGTGGAGGCCAGGGATATGCCCGCTAAAAATGCACCCACCTCGCTGCTGAAGCCCAAAATTTCACTCAGGGCGGCCAGGGATACCGCCCAGGCGATGGCAAATACCAGCAGCAATTCCTGAGATTTCGCCAGGTAATGCAGCAGCCTGGGCAGCACAAAGGCCATTAAGGCTCCTATACCCAACAGCAGCAGCCCTCCCTTTAACACCAGTTGCAGCAGGGTCATGCCTAAAGAAAGATTCCCCTCACCGCCCAGGGCTGACAGGCCAATCATCACCAGCACGACGACCATGTCCTGCACAATCAAAAAGCCCAGGGCGATGCGTCCATGCAGGGAATCAATTTCCCGCTTATCCGAGAGCAGCTTGACGACAATGATGGTGCTGGAGAAAGTGAGCGCAACGGCGATATAGAGCGCGGTTAACGGCGCAAACCCCAGCAGTAGCGCCAGCAAAAAGCCCAGGATGGACGTAAAGGCCACCTGCCCCAACCCCGTGGCCAGGGCCACCGGTCCCATACTCCGAATCAGATGTAGATCGAGCTTCAGGCCAACCACAAATAGCAATAGGGAAATCCCCAGGTGGGCAAAAAGCTCCATTTCTTCACTGGGGGTAATCCAACCGAAGACTGAAGGCCCGGCCAGAATGCCCACCGCGATGAAAGCGACAATCAAGGGCTGCCGCAGACGCAGCCCGATCGCCCCGACCACGGCAGATACCAGCAAGATAAAGGCCGTTTCGTAAAAGGGGTTGGCCAACAATTCCATCATCAGGCATTCAGGGAAACAGTAAAGGACAGAGAAACAGACCTGGAGAGCGATCTCCTAAAGGCCCTTTTCTGAGCAGCCTACAGACAATTTATCCTGGGACAGCTTATCGTGAGGGTCAACGATAGAACCTGTGCAAGGAGAATAGAATGTACGTTCTCATTGGTGGAGCTGGCTTGATGGGGCTGGAACTGGCGGGAACCTTACTGCAAATGGGCCATCTGGTTGCGGTAGTCGATACCGATGCCCTCGCCTGCCAGTATGCCCGCGAAAAAATTGGGGTCATGGCCTTTGAGGGGAGTGCCGTCAACACCACAACGCTACTGGAGGCAGGCATCCGCAAAGCCGATGTGGTCATCGCTAGTCTGCGGGAAGATGCCCTCAACCTGGCCATGGTCACCCTCTCGAAACACTATGGCGCACCCCAGATTGTGGTGAGGATGCGCGATCGCGACTTTGCCGAACCCTACCGGCTGGCTGGGGCAACCCACATCATCAGTACCACCGAACTGGCCATTAACCGCGTTATCAACGCCATTGAGTATCCCCAGGTGGAGGCCATGATGCACTTTGAGCAGGGCCAGGTGGAAGTGCTGAAACTCCCCATCCCCAAAGGATGCACCATTGTGAATCGCAGTGTGGCCGAAATCGCCCAGGACCCCCGTTTCCCTGCCGGTACCCTGATCATTGGCTATCAGGCTCATCCCCATGAGGATTTAGTCATCCCCAATGGCAAAACCCTGCTCGAAAGTGACTCAACCATCCTGGCGGTGACCAAACCGGAGCTGGTGCGGCAGTTGCTGGATTTTATGGGGCTTTGTGGGGTTTAGGAACTCAATCATCCTTCAACGACAACAACTTCTCGTTGAGGGTTTGAACATAGTCCTTGGTGGCTTCATCGGCGAGCAGTCCCTGCCGTACCGCATCATTAACGGCTCCTTTTTCGGCCAGATACAAACGGCGGAGAATGCCGTCCAGGTAGGCGGTATTCTCGAGGGTGTTGCCGCTCACGACCAACCGCTGGTTGTACAGATCCCGCAGTTCTCGTTCTGAGGTCGCGATACGGGCCTGATAGGTGGCAAAGAGTTCTTCGTACAGGGACTTGGGCAGGCTGCCGAACTGGAGGAGTTGGTGCAGTTCGGCCTGGGCGGCTTTGGCGGTAATCATTTGGAGTTGCAGATCTTCCAGGCGCTTTCGCAGGGCTGAGGGTTCCGATAGCCGCAGGCGTTTGACCAGCCAGGGCAGACTCAGCCCCTGCCCCACTAACGACACCAGTACGGTGCTGAATACCAGGGTAATCACCTCTGACCGACCGGGTAGGGTAAAGGGCAGGCTCAGGGCCAGCGCCATGGAGAGGGAGCCTTTGACGTTACCGATAATGAGCACATGCTGCCATTTCAGCGGCAGGGGGCGATCCACAAAACGCAGCAGAAAGAGCAGGGGATAGATCGAGCAAATGCGCCCTAACTGGTAGGCCAGAACCGCCAGCAGGGCGGCTGGTATGGTGGCCCATAGCACCTGCGGCTCAACCTCAATGCCCACCAGCAAAAAGATAAAGGTATTCACCCCGAACCCGGCATATTCCCAAAAGTTCAGCAGGGTGACTCGACTGGAGGCCGAGGTGTGGCGAATCCCCAGATTGCCAATCACAAGACCGGCAATGACGACCGCGATCGCGCTTGACACCCCCAGGGCCTGGCCAATTTGAAACGTCCCCAGAGACACCGCCACCGTCAGCAAAATATTGCTCAGGGCATCATCTAACTGCCGAAACAGCCCCACGCAGAGATACCCCAACCCCCAGCCCAACACCCCGCCTCCGACAAAGGCAATTACCACCTGCTGCACCCCTGCCCCCAGGCTGAACGAGCCCTCCTGATGAATGGTGGCAATCAGGCTGAGCAACACCAGGGCAATCCCATCGTTAAACAGGCTCTCCCCCTCCACAATGGTGGTAAGACGGGCCGGCACGGGAACGCTTCTGAACGCCACAATCACCGAAACCGTGTCGGTAATCGTCAGAATGACCCCTACCGCTGCCGCCGTAATCCAGGCGAGATTGAGCCAGGTCTGCAACAGCACCGCCGTAATCACCGCCGACAGCACCACCCCAGGTCCGGCCAGGAGGGCAATGGGTTTGATGGTGCTGCGCAGACGGCTAACATCCGTATTAATGGCGGCCTCAAAAATCAGAATCGGCAGAAACAGGTTCAGAATTACGTCTGGATTGAGCCCGACAGACTCCGGCAGGGCCTGTTTGGTAATGGCTAACCCGGCCAGCACCAACCCCACCACATAGGGAATCCGCAACCGCCGGGTCACCAGCGCTACCGCCGTAGCCACCAGCAACAGCACAATCAGGGTACTTACCAACCCGGTGAAGCCTCCCGAGGGCAATTCCAGCGCCGGTTCCGTTGGAGCAGCAAGCAGCGTTGTTGCCAGTAAGGTCGGTACCACAGTCCATCCATCCCGATGTAAAGAACCTGACACATTTTAGAAGGTTGGGGTTGTTCTGGCTCCAGCACCGTTTTGTCACCTTCTTGTCATATTTGCTTTTAACCCTGAAGACACAGGTTTCTTTTCAGGAGGGTTTTATGAACTGGCAGGCTGTCTTGCACTGGCTCTATGTGGCGGGCATGGCCATTGGGGCACTACACTTCTGGTGGCTCAGCCGCAACCCCAAAGGGGTGCCCCAGTATGAATATCTGGTGGCAATCTTCATCCCCATCTGGTCGGGGCTGGCTTACATGGCGATGGCCCTGGAGCAGGGCAAAGTGGAAGCGGCAGGGCAGATTGCCCACTACGCCCGTTATTTAGATTGGATTGTGACCACCCCGCTGCTGCTGCTGGCCCTGTCGTGGACAGCCATGCAGTTTACGCACCGGAAAGACTGGACCCTAATTGGAGCCTTAATGGGGACCCAGGTGGTGGTCGTGGTGACGGGTCTGATTGCCGACCTGTCTGAAAGACCGGACGTTCGATACCTGTGGTACTTCTGCGGAGTAGCCGCGTTTCTGGTAGTGATGTGGGGTATCTGGAACCCCCTGCGGGCAAAAACCCGACCCCAGGGGCAGGAACTGTCTGACCTGTACGATAAGCTGCTGATTTACTTCACGGTGCTGTGGATTGGCTACCCGGTTGTGTGGATCATTGGCCCTTCTGGCATCGGGCTGATCAACCAGACCACCGATACCCTGCTGTTTTGCATTCTGCCCTTTTTCTCTAAGGTGGGCTTCAGTTTTCTGGACCTGCATGGGTTGCGATCGCTGCAAGCTCCGGGCACCGCCAGCGAGACCGATCAAACCGTGAGTTCGACCTTTAGCATTTGGGGTATCCCCATTGGGATGGGGCAACGGCGGCGTCGAAACCCGCGTTTGAGGTTTTAGGGGGTGTCGGGTGTCAGGTGCCAGGTGGCAGGTGGCGCTGACGCTGCTGATTGCCACCTCCATCTGGCGAGAGAAACTGCGCATTCCCTACGAACCCTGGCGGATCTGGCACGGCATTTTTGCGGTGACGGCGGTGGGGTTGGGGCTGGCCCATGCCTTCGGGGTGGGCAATTACCTCGGCCTGTTCTGGCAGGGGGCGTTGTGGGTGCTGTTTGGGTTAATGGCTCTGTGGCTGCTGATTTACGTGCGTCTGGTCAGGCGAAGGCCCTGATCAGGCCACCAACCCGCAAACCTCGAAATATCGCTTCCAAACTATTGCGTCAAAAGCTCTTCAGGGATGGCCAGAGCTGATCCCGCTGTGAAGAACTGGTCATCATTTGCAGCCGTTTTCCCCGCTGCCGGGCTGTCCCATTCGGCCCTTTAATCAACCCGTGTTTCAAGCTGAGCTTTGATCGGCTCGCGAATGGTGTAGTGGGTCAACCGCTGCACGGTGGCTGGTGGAATGTCGAGTTCTTGAGCGATTGAGGTTTCGACTTCAGCCAACTGCGTGGTGGACAGTTCAATCTCCTGTTCACGCACCGCTAAGTCCGTGGGCTTAACTTGCACTTGAGTTGTGCCCTGGGTGCGGTCTACGCGAGCTTTGATCAAGCGGATTTCCTGATCTTGAAGGTCTGTCGGCAGACTGGCCTGCAACTGCTGAATGTTGTTTTCAGTTCCCTGTAGCAGCCGCTGGGTCAGCAGCGTCCCCGCCAGCCAGAACCCCAGACCGACCGCAGGTAACAGCAGCCAGAACCTGACGCCCAAAATCCGCAAGGGCTGAAGCGATGCATGTACCGACATAGACATTTCTCCACTCTCCTCCCCACAGTAGCGGCAGACTGCCCCCTCGCAATCTAACCGGGGAAAGAAGTACTTTGTGACCCGTTTGCCGATGATTCAAAACAGACGCTTTAAAATAGAGGTAGCTCTATGTCACTCCGAACGCTGCTAATTCTGCTTGCCCTGGTGGTTTTTTCAGGCTTCCTGGGCTTTCAGCTTGAACTTCAGCTACCCACTGGTCTCCCCGTGCTGGCCGCAACCGATACCAGATTGGCATGGTGGGCACCTTTATGCGGGGCATTACCCCCGACCCGGCAGCCAGCCTGCACATGCTGCTCGATCGCAATCTGAGATTGCCGATGTTAGAGGTGAACCAGGCCAACCCCGACCTGCAACGGGCCAACGTCAGCGGTCAGGGCCATGAATACTGGGTCGATCAACAGGCCGGATATCAGCCTCAAGACCAAACCGATTTAGTGAATTTCTTGCTGGCGTTAGATGACGACCCGATCGCCCTGCCCCCATCAGCGATCGCAGAACAGCGAGAGTAGTCGCATCCCTCAACCCCATCGAACCGTCACCCGACACCCCAAAATCCTATGGAATGGTTACGATTCAGCTTCGAGCAACTTCTGATTCATGCCTGCAAAGTAGCCTTAAGGTGAACAGCGCTGAGTGCATCCCAGTTTTGCGAGTTGGCCCTCATCCCCCAGCCCCTCCTCCCAAAATGGGAGAAGGGGAGCCGGATTCAAAGTCCCTCTCCCGCTCTGGGAGAGGGATTTAGGGTGAGGGTTACAAAAGTGGGATGCACCCAACAGTGCTTACCCTGAGAGTGTTCCAACTCTGTCCTCCACCATAGCAACCATGAACTGGCCGAGGGGCTAAAAACTTTGGATTGCGAGGTCGAAAGTCCAGGGTTATTGATTTCTTTTCGTCTGGCCAAAACCGACGGGTGAAGGGTAAAAGAGCACAGAAGGCGTTGTTAGCTTTAAGGCGTGCTTTCTCAGACACAGATCAGTCTGGAGAACGATTAATTAGCAGGTCAAACTGGCCTTTTAATGTATCTGGCTTGTCTTCTTGATCTCCCCGCACAATTTCATCAATGTTGTCCACCCCTTCATCTGCCGAGGTTTGAGATGGGTCTTCCTGCTGCATCCGGTTTAGCGTCTCGTCGTCCAGGGGTTGCCGAGTTTGGCTTGGGGTCGGAGGTTGCATGACACTTTCGCGGCTCAAATGCTCTTGACTATCTCGTGTATTCAAGTTTTTATTTTCCACTTTTTGTACCATTAGCTTGCGTCTTCATGGTTACGCTATTGCTCTAATTTGTTATCCACCAAAAGTCAGACGAATTGGGCCTGGAAAGTATAGTTGGCATTAATGGCATATGGAATGGTTACGCTTCAGCTTCGAACAACTCCTGATTCATGCCTTCAAAGTGATGGTAGCCTTTTTGCTGGCCCTGCCCATTGCTCTAGAACGAGAAAAATCTACCCGGATTATGGGGCTGCGCACCTTTCCCCTGGTGGCGGTGGGCAGTTGTGGCTACGTGCTGATGGCGATCGGCTTTATCGGCCCTGGGGGGGAAGACTCCAAAGCGCGAGTGCTGCAAGGCTTGATGGGGGGCATTGGTTTATCGGGGGTGGAGCCATTCTCAAAGAAGGGGTGAATGTGCGTGGCACCGCTACTGCCGCCAGCGTCTGGTCTACCGGGGCACTGGGGGCCGCCGTGGCCTATGCCCAGTACGAAGTGGCGATTTTGATCAGCCTGGTCAACTACCTGACGCTACGCTTTCTGACCCCCATCGAAGAGCAGATCGGGAAGTCGGATCGTCCAGCGAGAGGGCAGTCATCTCAGGATGATGCTGACGAGTAGTTGGGTTTTGGGGTTTGGGGTTTGAGTTTTGAGTTTTGGGGTTTGGGGTTTGGGTTTTGAGTTTTGAGTTTTGGGTTTTGGGGTTTGGGTTTTGGGTTTTGAGTTTTGAGTTTTGGGTTTTGAGTTTTGAGTTTTGGGTTTTGAGTTTTGGGTTTTGAGTTTTGAGTTTTGAGTTTTGAGTTGTAAGTTGTGGAAGTTTTCGGCTTTCCTGTGGTAGGCAATATGCCTGTCTGCCAAAATCTGAATGTTATTTAATCCTCATCCCTAAGGAAATCTCTGAGAAAGAAAATACCAACCGGAGGGGCGAAGCATCTGGCCAAAAACCATCGGAACAGTCATGTCAATTCCCTCCCAACTGCTTCGCCCTTACAGCAAATGCACAATATTCGGCAAATTCTCTTTCAGAAACCACCTAAAAATTAAGAACTAAAAACTAAGAACTAAAAACTAAAAATTAAGAACTAAAAACTCAAAATTAAAAACTAACCCCTTTCCATTTCCCTTGCCCTCAATTTTGCAGCCATGAGACGACGACATCGACGAAAATTTCTAGGGCGGGTGCTGCTGGTCATCAGCCTGGTGGCTTTATTTATTGCGGTCGCCCTGTTTTCCTGGGCGGTAATTGATGTCTTGCTGCTGGCGTTTCTGGGGGTGCTGGTCGGCTTAGTGCTGAGAACTCTGGCTAAGCCCATTGCCCGTAGAACTTTTTTTTCTAACCAGGGAGCCCTGGCCGTGGTGATGGTGCTAATTGTGCTGCTGCTGACCGTGATGGGGTGGCTGCTGGTACCCGAAATTGTTGCCCAGGCCGAGCAATTAGGGATTCAGATTAGAGACGGCCTGAATCAATTGGAAGTGATCCTGAGTGAGCAGTTGGGACTGGAAGGCTTTGGCGATTTTTTGGGCAACAATGGACAACCCTTTTCCCCGGCCAATATGCTGACTCGGGTGGTCGATACTTTTACCCTGACCCTGACGATTTTGGGTAATGCTCTATTTGTCATGTTTATTGGGCTGTTCGTGGCCTTTGACCCCCACCTTTATCGCCGTGGCGTCGTCAGTTTGATTCCCGTCGATGGTCGCGATCGCGCCCAGGAGGTGATCGACGCCATTGTGCAGGGGCTGCGAGACTGGCTGCTGGGGCGGATTATTTCCATGGTCGTCATTGGGGTCGTAATCAGTTCGGGGTTGGGGCTATTAAACATTCCCTTAGCTCTGGTTCTGGGGGTGATTGCGGCGCTGTTAGAGTTTGTCCCCGTGCTCGGCCCCCTGGTGGCCTCGGTACCGGGTATTTTGATCGCCCTGACGGAGTCTCCCCTGCAGGCGATTTATGTCATCCTGTTTTACCTGGTGGTGCAACAACTGGAAGGTAATGTGCTGACCCCCATCGTGCAGCAACAGGTGGTATCGCTGCCCCCGGCCCTGGGGCTATTTACCGTGCTGGCCATGGGGCTGGTGTTTGGTATGGTGGGCGTTCTGGTGGCAACGCCGCTGACGGTGGTGGTGTTTATTATGGTGCGCATGCTTTATCTCGAAGACGCTTTAGAGGCGTCTGACGAACCGGACTCAAATAGGAAGGACTAGAGAAACCTGTCATTTTCCCGTCACATTTGGCCCACAGGCTAAAGCTAGACCCTACCATCCTGAAACTCCATGCTTGACCTCTGGTATAAAAACGCCGTCATCTACTGCCTGGATGTAGAAACCTACATGGACGGCAATGGCGACGGCATTGGCGATTTCATCGGTCTGACTCAACGCATGGACTACCTCACCGGCCTGGGTATTACCTGCCTCTGGCTGATGCCCTTCTACCCCACTCCCAACAAAGACAACGGCTACGACGTGATGGATTACTACAGCGTCGATCCGCGCTTGGGTAATCTGGGGGATTTTGTCGAGTTCACCCGTCGGGCCGAAGAGCGGGGCATCCGCATCATTGTGGATCTGGTGGTGAACCATACGTCTGACCAGCATCCCTGGTTTCAAGAGGCGGTGAAAAACCAGGAGTCAAAGTACTGGGACTACTATTTGTGGTCTGAAAAAAGGCCAGAGAATATTGACGAAGGAATTATCTTTCCGGGGAAGCAGGAAACCACCTGGACCTACCACGACGAGGCTGGCGCTTACTACGCTCACCGCTTTTACGATCACCAGGCGGATTTGAACATTACCAACCCCGCCGTCCGGGAAGAAATTCAAAAAATTATGGGCTTCTGGCTGGCCCTGGGGGTCTCGGGCTTTCGCATCGATGCCGCGCCCCATCTGGTGGAACTGCGGCAGGCCGACAACATTTTTGAGCGGGTGGATGACCCCTACGTTTACATCGGGGCCATGCGCGATTTTCTCTCCTGGCGGCGGGGGGATGCGATTTTGCTGGCCGAGACGAATGAAACCGTCGATGAATTGCCCAAGTATTTTGGCCAGGGCGATCGCATGCAGATGCTGTTCAACTTTTGGGGTAACCAGCATCTCTACCTGGCCCTGGCGAGGCAAGAGGCGGCTCCCCTGGCCGAGGCGTTTCAGGAGTTGCCCCCGGCACCCCCCACCGGGCAGTGGGCCAATTTTGTGCGCAACCACGATGAGCTAACCCTGGATAAGCTCTCCAGCCAGGAGCAGGATGAGATTGCTGCCGCCTTTGCCCCCGATCGCGATCGCATGTGGATCTTCGATCGCGGCATCCGTCGCCGCTTTGCCCCCATGATGGATGGCGATTTGCAACGGCTGAAGCTGGTCTACAGCCTGCTGCTGAGCCTGCCCGGCACCCCCGTGATTAACTTTGGCGAAGAGTTGGGCATGGGCGATGACCTCTCCCTGAAGGAACGCAATCCCGCCAGAACCCCCATGCAGTGGTCCCCCGGCAAAAACGGCGGGTTTTCTACCGCATCCCCTGAAGCGTTAATCCTGCCCGTGGTTTCAGAGGGCCAATTTGGCTACCAGGACATCAACGTTGCCTGCCTGCGCCGCGAACCCGAATCGCTCTTGAACTGGATGGAACGGGCCATTCGCCTGCGGAAGGAATGCCCGGAACTGGGCTGGGGCCAGTGGCAAATTCTGGACAGCAACCATGCCAGTGTGTTTGCCCACCGCTGCGAGTGGCAGGGCAATGTCGTCATCGCTATCCACAACCTCAGCCCCGACCCCTGCGACGTGACCCTGACTCTAAAGGATGACGTGGATCATGGCCTGGTAGACCTGTTCAAAAACCAACCGGAAGAAGCCATTTCGACCCCCACCCACGACTTTCAACTCGAAGGCTACGACTACCGCTGGTTGAGGGTGACTGTTTGATCGCTCAACTCCCTAAGCATTCAGATTTTTTGCGTTTAGGGGTGCCATAGAAAATAGGTTTAACGACACCGGGCATATTGATACAATACCGTTGTATGAGTGCCTCAGACGCCAATCTTTTGGAAGCTTACCCGCAGCCCACTGTAATAAATTTAGCTCACGCCTTGCAGTATGCCGAGTGATAATCAGGTTTTAGCCTTTATCAACGCAGTGGGAGTTAAAAAGCCATTATGAAACGAGAAACAACTTTGTTTCGTACCCCTCGCGTTTCTCTAAAAGAGACTCCCAGAGGGTTGCAATACCTGGAGCGCAAAGGAAAGGACTCCGTCGCCGTATTCTTGATTCGACGCAGGGAATTGAGTGCGGATGATTTCGAAACGTTGATTCGATACCAGCCTTTGAGTATTGATTTTTCAGAGGTTAATGGGATTCCAAAGCTCTTTCCCTGCCCATTGACGGGCAGTATTGACGAGAACGAGAATCCTCAACAGGCTGCAACCCGAGAAACCTATGAGGAATCTGGTTTTGCGGTAGAAGTGGTACCGTTGGGACATTACATCGTAGGAACTCAGACGAATGAAGTCTGCTACATGTTCTATACGGATGTTACTGGTATAGAACCCGAACATGCTCCCCAAGACGGCAGCTTTTTTGAATTGGTTAGCCAGAATCAATGGCAACCGTTGGACTATCTCAACCAGTGTGACTATGGGGCCTGTCAATTAGGATACTTCCGACTAAAAAGCCTGCTGGCGCTATAGCTATTGGTGGAAAATCTCCTCAATGCAGATATTAGGAGAGAAGCAAGGCAGGTTCAGTATAATGAATTGGAATTTTGGCGCTGTCTCCTCCTATGCCCAAGAATGACCCGGCTGTCCTCAAGAATGTCACCGTTAGCCTACCCTTTGGGATTGGGTCTGCCTCCTGTGAAGCGGATCCAACGGAACGCAATGCGGCCTGGGAACTTTACGTGGAACTGGTAACACGGGTGGCCGTGCAGCCCATGGAGGAAGATGTTGGCACGGTACGCGAGGCGATGAATTCTCTCTACAGTTTGTTTGCCTCAACCCGCGAGATATTGCGCAAGGCAGGGCCAAATGTGGGCGCTTCCCATGATTCAGTGGGGGGTATTGCCATTGCTGTGCTGAATCATGGTTTGCGTCCGTTTTTGTCGAGATGGCACCCTCTACTGCAAGAATGGGAAGCCCAAAAAGGGGATGGCGTAAGCCCTGCTGCCCATGAGAAGGCCTGGGTTAAGGAACCGGCTCTACGAGCAGAGTTGGAAGCCCTGCGGAAAGATTTAGAGCAGTATGCTAATGCCCTTGCGGTGATTGCTGGAGTGGAGGATTGAAGACTACGCCCTACTTTGAGCAGAAACTACTAGACCGGCCTGAGATTCGCCGGGAATGGTGTAAGCGAGTGGTGGCTGACCCCCTGAAGACGATAACTCAGCCCAATGGACGCATTAGCCGTTGGGCGGTGATTCCTGAATATGGCGATCGAGTCCTCAGAGTGATTACGCTAGAGGATGGAGAAACCTTTCATAATGCTTACTTCGATCGCAATTTCCGTTCTCGTTTACAAAAGGGGTTAGAACCATGAAAATTCAATACTTCCCGGATACGGATACGCTATCTATTCGGTTGAATGATACCCCCAGCACCGAGTCGGAGGAGATTGCGCCAGATGTGGTGGTGGATTTTGATGAAGAGGGAGGCGTTGTGGGTTTGGAGATTGACCTGGCCTCATCGAAGGTCGATTTGAAGAGTTTGGACTTGAAAGGATTGCTGATTCCGGAATTGCTTTCAAAATAGATGTAAGTATAAAAAACCTTTCTTATCTTTAATTACGTCAAGTCAATAGGAGCAATAGATAAATGTCGGAGCAGCAGTTTGATGTTTTCCTGTGTCATAACAGTGAAGATAAGCCTGCCATTATTGATATTGCTCAGAAGCTTCAGCAGAAAAATATAAAACCCTGGTTGGATATATGGGAGCTAAGGCCAGGATTTCCCTGGCAAAAGGCTCTAGAGGAACAAATCCCTCAGATTAAATCAGCAGCAGTTTTTATAGGCCCAAACGGTATCGGTCCCTGGCAGGATCAAGAAATTGACGCTTTCTTGAGAGAGTTTTTTAAAAGAAAGTGTCCTGTTATTCCAGTCATGCTTCCAAATTGCTCCACCCCTCCAGATCTGCCAGTTTTTCTTAATGGCATGACATGGGTTAATTTTAGCGAGGCGACATCAGATCCTTTGACCAAACTGATTTGGGGTATTACTGGGCAAAAACCCAATCTTTTGGCCCCTCATAATTTTATAGAAGATCAAGGTAGACAAGATCCTAACTCACTGACTCATCGGAGCAAAGCCATGAAAATATCTGAAGACTTTTTAAGTTACCTGCAGGATACCGGAGTTAAATTTGTCAATCAAGAAGGGGTTACTTCTGCCATAAATGATTTCTTTGTTTATCCTGACCTGAAAGTTGTCAGAGAATCTTTAGACGAAATGCCATTGGATATTAGTGGCGAGGAAATCTTGAATCATGGTGATCGTATATTGATATACGGAGACGAACAGTCAGGAAAAACGACACTTGCAAAGAGACTGTTTTTGGATGCGCAAAGCCTGGGATTTATTCCTATATTTATAGAAGGTGGAAGCCAGGGGCATCGCACATTGTTTTGTATCAATCGTACTTGACAAATAGAACCTAAGGGAGGGTAAGCACTGTTATCGCCAATGCCGTCCAACCGCCATAATTGTGGTGGAATCATAGAG
>Ga0081526_100128_pt1 | contig 53095 bp, 30 predicted proteins | sample HotLakmasection2_FD_70991 | JGI IMG/M metagenome (GOLD analysis project Ga0081526, IMG submission 70991) | Hypersaline microbial mat communities from Hot Lake, Washington, USA - Section #2 (SPADES assembly) (version 2) | ecosystem: Environmental > Aquatic > Non-marine Saline and Alkaline >... | reverse complement strand
AAGGTGGCGACGGTTTGAATACCGCCCCCCATGCCCCCCGCCAGCACGACCGTCACCAGATCTGGCAAGCCAATGGCGGAGAGCACGTGGCCCAGACCATCGACAAAAATGGTGCCGAACAGAATATCGAAAAAGTCGATAAAAGCGCCGCCGACATTGATGGCGAACATAAACAGCAGATACATCACGCTCAGAAAAATGGGAATACCCAGCCAGCGGTTCAGGACAATTTGATCGATTTTGTCCGACTGGGTGAGCGCCACTTCACGGGGACGGGTGGCGATGTCGTTCACCAAACGGTGGGCATAGCCGTAGCGACTGTCGGCCACGGCGATGTCAATGTCTTCTCCCAACACCTGGTGAATGCGGTGGCGCTGCTCTGATACCTGGCGCACCACTTCGGCTGGGAGATGGTCGACGTGGCTGTCGTCATATTCCAACAGCTTCAGGGCCGTCCAGCGATCTCGAGCCGTTGGATGGGTCGCCGCAAACACCGGGGTCAGCACCGCGAGCGCTTCCTCAATCACATTGGGATAAACCACTTGCGCTTGGGGCGCTTGGGGCGCGACCACAAACTCATCCAGGCACAGGCGCAGGTCGTCAATTCCCTGTTCGCGGGCGGCCACCATCGGCACCACCGGACAGCCCAGCCGCTCTGACAGCAGTTTGGGATTGACGCGGGTACCGTGATCTTCCGCGACATCTGTCATGTTGAGGGCCACCACCAGCGGCAAACCCATCTCGATAATTTGCGTGGTCAGGTAAAGGTTGCGCTCCAGGTTCGAAGCATCCACGATGTCTACGACGACCTGCGCTTCGCCCGTCAAAAGATAGTCACGGGCGATCGCTTCGTCAACGCTACCTTCCTCTTCAGAATCAATGGCATAGATACCGGGCAAGTCCACCACGGTGATGGTCTTGTCGCCAAAGCGATAGCGACCTTCCTTGCGATCGACAGTGACCCCAGGCCAGTTACCAACCCGCTGATTCGCGCCCGTCAAGGCATTGAATAGCGTCGTCTTGCCGCAGTTCGGGTTGCCCAGGAGGGCAATGGTGTGATTAGTCATGAGTGTTCTCCGTATGGGTGGGAGTGGGAGGGTGGCAGGGTGTGAGAGTGGCAGGGTGTGAGAGTGGCGGGGTGTGAGGGTGGGTGAGGTGGGTAAGGTCGGTAAAGTATCGAGTATGTGCAGCAACTTACCGGCTCTACCCAGCTACCCAGCTACCCAGCTACCCAGCTACTCTTTCCACTTGCAATGCTGCCGCCTCGCCTTTCCGGAGGCTGAGCTTATAGCCCCGTACTTCAATCTCGACGGGGTCGCCCAGGGGGGCTTGGCGAGTGACGGTGAAGTGGGTGCCTGGGGTTAAACCCATTGACAATAATTTGCCGCGATAGGCGCGGCCACCGGGTTCATAGCCTAAGATGCGACCGGATTGGCCGACCTCTAAGGTGCCTAAAGTCAGAGTGCTGGTGGTCATATCAGGGTTTCCTGTTGCGTTGGGTGTTGAATTTTCAGCCGCAGCTGAACGAGATACCTCCTGGCGCACCGTCGTCACCATGACCCGATGCGCCATACCTGCGCCGATACCAATGCGGCAACCTTGCAGTCCCACGATGACGGAACCACTCTCGGTGCGGTTGACCACAGTAATTTCCTTGCCTTGCACGATGCCCAGGTCGGTAAGACGGCGGACCATGCGATGCCCCCCTTTGATTTCCACTACCCAGACGCGATCGCCGATCGCTGTCATCGCTAACGGCAAACACACGCCAGGCTGGGCAGCGGTGTCTTTAGGAGGGGCAAGGGGTGTCTCCTCCAGGTCAGCCGAGCCCCCCACAAAGGTGATGGGCCAGCGTTGATCATCGGGAAAGGCATTAGCGATGGGTTCCATCGGAGTCTCCAAATAGCGAACGGGAGGAATGAGGTGGTTTACGGATATTCAGGTCATCAGAAATAGGGTCTGGCAATCGGGATGCACGGCGTTCAAAGTCGCCCACTCAAGTTCAAGGAAGACCAGACGATAGGCGCTTGCGGCAACCTGAAAGGAACACGGAACGGAGAGAAATCACGGATCACAGAGTAATTGTTCCGAGTAACAGACCTGAGACCGTTAGCTAATACGAGCTATTCTCATTAAATAACAGTCATCCCATAGGTATTACTACTTGCTTGTTACACCGTGATAAAGCTTTGCGAATCACAACATTATTTTTTGATTTTTTACGCGATCGCCAAAAAGCTTATGTTACAAGCGTTTAGGATTGAGGGCTTGCCCAACCAATAGGCGTCTGAAAGTAAGGAGGAAACTGTAATCGCTTTCACATTCGAGAATATTCTATGCTACGAAGCGAGATTAATTGAAAACGTTTCTGAACGGAGAATGTGGCAGATTGCCGTTTGCTTAAGACCACTCGAATTGCTGAAGTGAGTCTTTGATCTAGGCTCAAGTCCGTATGCTGAATTTCGCTGTACCAATGAGTGCGCTGAGGCCGGGGCCTCTCAGCGAAAGCAATCTTGTCAAGACGTTTTGAGGTTGCCATTAGGGGTGCAGGGCTGTGCACTCCCCGCCATATCGACGAGCCGGAATCTCCGCTAGCGACCATGAAACGGTCCTGCTGACCGCCTAGCTCAGTTAGACAGAATCGCTTAATGGAGGTTGCGTGGTCATCATGATGTCATTTGCCATGTCATTTCTTCGCCCGCCCGTAAAGGCACGAGTCCAGATTTGCCAAAGGGCACTTCATCGGGAATGCGCCAAGTGGTTTTCGTGAGGGTAATGCTTTCGGGGTTGCGTGGGAGCCGATAAAAGTCGGGTCCATAAAAGCTGGCAAAAGCTTCCAGTTTGTCCAGCGCATCGACGCTCTCAAACGCTTCGGCATACAACTCGATCGCGTGCAGCGCCGAAAAACAACCGGCACAGCCACAGGCACTTTCCTTGCCGTCACGGGGATGGGGGGCGCTATCGGTCCCTAGAAAGAACTTCGGATCGCCGGAGGTCGCGGCTTTTAATAGGGCCTGACGATGGGTTTCTCGCTTCAAAATAGGGAGACAATAATAATGGGGCCGCAGCCCCCCTTGAAAAAGGATGTTGCGGCTAAACAAAAGGTGTTGGGGCGTAATGGTGGCGGCGACGTTGTGAGTCGCCATGACGAAATCCACAGCGTCGGCGGTGGTCACGTGCTCAAGCACCACACGCAGGTGGGGAAAGCGCTGCTGGAGGGGCATCAAGTATTTTTCGATGAATACTTTTTCGCGATCGAACATATCTACGTCAGCAGCGGTCACTTCTCCGTGCAGGAGGAGTGGCATGTCGACCTGTTGCATCGCGTCAAAGACGCGATCGCATTTCTGGATATCGGTCACTCCGGAGTCGGAGTTAGTGGTGGCTCCAGCGGGGTAATACTTGACCGCTTTGATAAACTTCGCCGCTTGGGCCGCGATAATTTCTTCGGGGGGGGTGTTGTCGGTGAGATAGAGCGTCATCAGGGGCTCAAATCGCTGACCCACGGGTATCGCGGCGAGGATGCGATCGCGGTAGGCGGCGGCCTCCGCTACGGAACGCACGGGGGGCTTTAGATTGGGCATGACGATGGCGCGGGCAAACTGGCGCACCGTGTAGGGCAAAACCGCTTTGAGCGCGGCCCCATCCCGGAGATGCAGGTGCCAATCGTCGGGCCGGGTGATTGTCAGTTGTTGCATGGTTTCATCATAAATTGACCCGTGTTCCCCGCGATCGCCAGACAGTTTACAGCGCCAGGGTGGCCCAGGCCTCTGACCGCAGCGCCAAAACATGGTCGGGAATCGTTTCGGCATCTTCGACAAAAGCGGCACTGGCCTGACTGAGATCCCGCAGCAAGGCCTGCGTCATGGCCAGCGGCTCGGGTACCGTGGCCCAGCGATCGCCCTGATAGCGAAATTCAGGCGTGCGAATGGCTTTCCAGGTTTTGAGCAGGGGCTGGGTAGTCGTGATCGCAAACACCTCAGTGGTTTGCAAGGGCTGTAGCGCGAAGGTACTATCCGGCATTTTGGGATACTGGATCGCGGTGCCACCGGGGAGCACGCTGTCGGTCGCGATGGCCTGGCTGGTCAAATCATTGCCCTCGGACATATCCAGGGGGGGGCAGTATACCGACAGGCGGCTCTTTTCGATCACGCTGACCAGTAAGTAATGCAGGTCGGTCACACCAGAGTTCATCAGCCGAATTTGATACTGGTCGGGGCGATCGCGATTCAGGGTGCCAAAGGTGAGCCGTTCGGATTGGGTGAGATCAGTGCCGCTCAGTTGCCGCGATCGCAGGGTTTCCTCTAGCAACAGGAGCTGTTGATTGGGCGCTTGAGTTTCCAACAGCAGCCGTACTGGCAGCCGTGACGCGATCGGATTTGCGGTCAACCGCAGCATTTTGACCGCCAGGAGACTGCGCAATTTGCCGGTCAGGCGAGTAACGGCAGTTTTGACGGCTTCCTCGGTTTCGGCGGTGGTGCCCGAAATCAACGAGCCATCGGGAGTAAACAAACCATAGCCGGGGGGCAGGGTATCAGGCTCCGGGGAGGCTGCGTCGGCGGGGGCTGGAGTGGCGGTTGACCGGTGAGCCTGATTGAGGATAGAGCTACTTTTGCCAAATAAACAATCTGCCGATTTTTCACCCGGTGCCGTGGTCGTGATGAAAGACATGCTAGACAGGGCACTGGTGGCGTCGACCCGCTCGATGCGCTCTAAGGCCGGGTCAAGGACGATGGTGAGGGCAATTTCTTTGGGAAAGCGGCGCTCAATTTCAATCACGGGAGCGCCGACGGGCAGCCCTTTGGGATTGGTGAGGGTAGCCTTGGCGCGCAAGCCTTCCAGCGTTTTGACCACCAGAATGCCTTCGGGCATGGAGGCCAGCCCCGGCAGGGTGGGCAAAGGCTGGAGCCGCATCCCTAATTCGCAGTAGGGCAGCAGGGCTGAGGGAAGGCCGCCGAGCCAGACGATCGCACTGCGGTTAACGGTGTCGACGGTGTTGACAACGCCATCTGCCGCTGGCTGGGGCAGGCGTCCGGTCATCAAGCCCTGGCGCTGACTTAATTGTTGGCCGAGCAGTTGCGTGGCCTGGTCTGATCCCGTCCAGGCCGAGAGCTTGCGATCAATGCGGTGAATGAACCACTGCTGCCGTTGGGAGGGCAGGGTCGTCCAGATTTGTTGGGTCAGAGCATAGGTAAAGAGTCCGGCACTAAAGCCCGACCAGGTGCCTTCCAGAGCGATCGCGTCGGCCATTTGGGGTTGCAGCAGTAGCCCCGGCCAGTCCGTCGCTAATTTTTGCCAGGATTTCGTCGGCTCTCGTAGCTGGGGATCAAAGGGCGCTGGCCAAATGCCAGTGGGTACCGTGGGGCGCGATCGCACCCGAAAATTGCCCCGGCGTACCGTCGGATAAGGTGCTGTGCTCGCGTCGATCACCGTCAATACTTTGACTCCCCGCAGGCTTCCCAGCAGTTGGGCCAGACTCTCTTCAAACAAGTCTTGTAGCACGGGCACTTCATCATTCGGCAGATGACTATCAGCAGCAATCAAGGTCGGCAGCGACAGGCCCGGAGCACTGTCGATCAGGTGTACCTGACTGCCCAAGCCACTAAAGTGAAACACCACCGTATCCCCCGGCTTGGCCTGAGCCACCAGATGCCCCTGCACGGTTTCCAAAATGCGGTTGACCGTCGCATCGGCATTTGCCAGGGTGACAATATCCTGCGGCACGACGTTGAACCGATTAATCAGGAGCTCTCGCTGCAGCTCAATGTCGGTCAGCGCCCCCTTTAAAAAAGAGCCTTTTTCAACGGTGGGGGGCGTTTGCCAGGTGCTGTTGGGATAGTCATTGATGCCGACCAGCAGCGCCAGACAGCGATTGCCGTCAGCCAAAGCTTGCTGATAAGCCGTAGTCTGGCCCACTAGCCAACCGTCCGTGACGCCAAGCGCGGCGAGAACGGCGCTTAAACGCTGCAAAAAATCTCGTCGTCCCAGCGTCACAGCGGGATGCTTCCTTTTCTAGACTGCTTGAGTGGCTCGCATGGCCCGAGCCAATTCAGCCGCCACCTCAGGCCGAGAAAACTCGGGGGGGGGCAGTTCTCCCCGCCGCAACATTTCGCGAACTTTAGTGCCCGACAGGTGAATCCGCTCTTCCGGTGAGCTTGGACTCGTCTTCGTCGTAGCCATGGTGCTGGTTCGAGTGCAATAGAACGCATGCTCAAACTTCAAAGGAGTGATTCCCAATTCGCCCGGCTCAAATTCATCAAAAATGTGCTGAGCGTCATAGGTGCCATAGTAGTCGCCCACCCCCGCGTGGTCGCGACCGACAATAAAGTGGGTGCAGCCGTAGTTTTTACGAACCAGAGCATGGAAGATGGCTTCTCTAGGGCCAGCGTACCGCATTGCCGAGGGATTAATCGCTAAAATCACGCGATTTTGCGGAAAATAATGCTGCATCATGATCTCGTAGCAGCGCATCCGCACATCGGCTGGAATATCGTCGGATTTGGTTGCGCCTACCAAGGGATGCAAAAACAGGCCATCGACGATCTCCAGGGCGCATTTCTGAATGTACTCGTGGGCGCGATGAATGGGGTTGCGGGTTTGGAAGCCGACGACAGTTTGCCAGCCACGCTCGGCAAACATGACCCGCGAAACGGCGGGATCAATTTGATATTTCGGGAAGAGAGGATGGGGATCACGCTCTAGCAGCCATACGGGGCCGGCCAGATTGATATCACCCTGGTCGTAAACGACTTTTACGCCGGGATGCTTTTCGTCATCGGTGCGATAGACGTTGATGGCTTCTTTTTGTTTGTCGTAATGATATTTTTCTGTCAGCTCTAGCACCCCGACAAAGCGCCCCGCCGCATCATCCAGCCGAATCTGGGTGCCTTCCTTGAGGGGCTCGGCGATCGCCGCCGCCACCGACAACGTGACGGGGATCGCCCAGGGCAAGCCGTTCGCCAGACGCATATCGGTCACGACGGTGTCATAGTCAGCCCGACCGAGAAATCCGCTCAGGGGACTAAAGCCACCAATCGCAATCATCACCAGGTCGGAAACTGCTCGGTCATCAAGGGTGACGCGGGGCATCGTTGCGCCCGCTTCGAGAAATATCTCGTGCTGTTCGGGGGTGGCAATGCGATGCACTAGGGGGCCACCATGGGCTGCGTTAAGGTCGGGGGATAAAGTCAAAGTACAAACCTCTCTCAAACTGCTAAACAGACGTGCCCAGTATGCCCTCTGTCATCAGCAATCCTACGCTTTAACTGTGAAGCCTGGATGAACGGTGGGTTAGGAATCAGGATTTTATAAAATCTAAGTTTTGTCGGGCAGGCATCTGGCCTGCTCTTGGACAGCCGAGACGGCTGTCCACACTTAATTAAATTCCCATTCCTTACTGGGGGGAGCTGGCTTGAGCCAGCGCCGCCGCCACGCGCGCTTGGACCGGTAGCGGTTCGATAATGCCGCCGCCGAGGACGCGATCGCCGTCATACCAGACGGCAGCCTGACCGGGGGTCACCCCAAACTGAGGCTCCTCAAACACGACCTTGACCCGCGTCAACGCCGCATCAGCCGCCGCCAGGGGGAAAAGGGTGGCGGGCACCGCCCCTGACCGATAACGGATCTGAATATGGACCGTCATGGGCTCTGCGGGGGGCGCTGCCGATACCCAGTTTACGCGGTGAACGGTACATTCTGGGTAATGCACACTGGCGCGATCGCCCACAATCACCTGATTGCGGCCCACATCCAGCGCCACCACATACAACGGCTGCGCAGCGGCAATGCCCAAGCCTTTGCGCTGCCCAATGGTGTAGTTGTGGATGCCGGTGTGGCGACCCAAAATTCGCCCTTCGGTATCGATAATATCCCCTGGCTGGGGGGCCAGATATTTTTCTAAAAAGTTGCCCATCGAGCCGTGCTGCTCGATTAGACAGAGATCCTGACTTTCGGGCTTCGCGGCGGTATGCAGACCAAACTTTTCGGCCATTTGCCGGGTTTCGGCCTTGGTTTGCTCGCCCAGGGGGAAATGCAGTGATCCCAACATTTCCTGGGTCAGATCATAGAGAAAGTAGGACTGGTCTTTGTTGCGATCAACCGCCCGCAGCAGCTCATAGCGCTGGGTGTCGGGATTGAACCGCACGCGAGCATAGTGGCCGGTGGCGATCGCCGTCGCTCCCAACTCTGCCCGCGCGTAGGCCAGCATCGGCCCAAACTTGACCGTGCGGTTGCACTGCGAACAGGGCAGCGGGGTCACCCCCGCCTGATAGCCCGCCACCAGGTAATCCACAATGTGGGCCTGAAAGGTGTCGCGACTATCGACAATATGATGGGGCACCCCTAACTCTTGGCAGAGTCGCGCCGCATCCACCATCCCTTCTGAACAACATTGCCCTTTCCCCTTCATTAACCAAAGGGTTAAACCAATGACCTCATGGCCTTGATGATGCAACGTTGCGGCAGCCACAGAACTATCGACCCCACCAGAGAGGCCCACAACAATTTTGCTCATCTTCAAAAAAGTCTGGAATTTTTCAGTGAATATCACTATCCTAAGCTAGCATTCGCCTCGACTGTTCGTAGGAAGGCCGAGGTCAGCTCATAGATTCACTGTGACATTGCCCTCTCGCCCTCAGCTTCTCGCTGATGACAGCTTATGAAATCACATTCCACTCGGTTGCTGAATTTACCCTCTGAGGCCCCTCAGAAAACTGGCCTGACTGCGATCGCGGCCCGGCTGCGCCTAGCCCTGGTCGCTGGCTGTTGTCTGACGGTCGCGATCGCGCTTCCCAGCGCGGCGTCGACCTTGACGACGGGGTCTGAGTCCAAAACCGCGATCGCCCAAGCGCTACCGACCCCCCTGCCGCCGTTACCGGCCAGTGATGGCGTTGCCCCGGCCTCCGGAGAGCAGTATCTCGTTTTAGTTAACGGCAATAGCGAGTTGCTGTTGCAGCAAGTGCGCCAAATCGAACCCGGTGCCTTTGTGAACTACGTAGGCGGTCGTTCCATGATTCAAGCGGGACGCTTCAACTCTCAGCAAAATGCTCAACTTCGCGCCAATGAGTTGGCGGGCTTAGGGATTGGAGCCGAGGTGCAAACCACCGACTATGCCGGTGCGCCCATTCCGGTAACACCGCCGACCGATTACGCCCTCACCTTTCCGGCCCCTGGGCAGCCCAGTGCTCAGGGGGATCAGTTCTTCCCTACGGGGACGGTAGCTGCCGCTCCCTCGGCGATCGAGTTTGGTCAGGCTCCCCCGTTCCCCTCTGGCAATCCGGCGACTGGGGCAGCTTTTCCACCCGCCCCGACGGCCTTCCCGAATAATGCGGCCCCGCCCTCTGGCAACGTGGCCCCGCCGCCCGTGTCATCTCCGGCAGCCATGAATGAAAGTCTGCCGTCGGGTTATTACGTGGTGATTCCGGCCAATATGCTGCAGCTCCAAAATATTGCCAATCGGGTCGTGACTTTGGGGGCACCGAGCAGCCTGGTGCGCACTCGTACGGCTCCCCGAGGCCCCCACCTCGCCGTTGGCCCCTATAGCGATCGCGGGCTGGCTCAAGAATGGAATGACTATCTCCGCAACGCCGGGTTCCCCAGTGCTCGGGTGCATTTCGAATAACCCCGTGACGGGCTGGCGTTGCCGTAGGCCATCCGCCTGAGCCCATTGGGAGACTAAGTCACGGTGGCAGCCATGCGGGAGCGGTCGGTCGATCTTGATCTCTATGCTTGATGGCTAAGGAATGGGAATTTAATTAAGTGTGGACAGCCGAGACGGCTGTCCAAGAGCAGGCCAGATGCCTGCCCGACAAAACTGGGATTTTATAAAATCCTGATTCCTAAGTCGATGGGCTTAATGATTCGTCAGATGTGTTAGCGCCAGCGTAACGCATAAAACCTTTCTGGAATGGTGCGTTACGGCTTTGCCTAACAGCCCCCTACAACAACGTTTATTTATGTCCAACTACTTATAAGCTCTACTGGAAAGAACCTCCGGTAGAACCTTTGCAGGGTGCAAACGGAGGAGCTTATGCTGAAGCTTGGGGGGAATGGTGACGCGAAATCCGGCGATGACATGACCAAGCGATGACGATGCCATTTCCCAACTCGATGACCCCTTACCCTCGACGAAAACTGATGAATCGCGCCTATGCCCCCCGCCTGCCCGCCGTTGAGCAGATTGTGACGACGGCTAAACAGATGCAGGCCATCGAGTCCGCTATGTTTGCGGCGGGTATGCCGGTGGCAGCCCTGATGGAAAAGGTGGCAGGCAAAATTGCTGAGTGGATTGAGCAGCGGTTTCCCCGCGATCGCGCTCCGGTGGTGGGAGTGTTGGTGGGGCCTGGGCACAACGGGGGCGATGCGTTGGTAGTGGCGCGGGAACTGCACCACCGGGGCTATCAGATATTGCTGTGGTGTCCCTTTAGCCGGATTAAAAATCTCACCGCGCAACATAAAGCTTATTTGGAATATCTCAACATTCGCACGACAGCAATCAGCTCTGACCTCAATTTTTGTGACCTGATCGTAGATGGCGCGTTTGGTGTTGGCTTGACCCGCCCACTCACCGGTGACCTTGCCGAAGGGATCAAAGCCATCAACGCGACCTCCATTCCCGTCGTCAGTATTGATCTGCCCTCGGGCTTGGCAACCGACACGGGGGCAGTGCTGGGTACCGCGATTCGCGCCGACCATACCCTCTGTCTGGGGCTCTGGAAGCTGGGGCTGCTGCAAGATCAGGCTCAACCCTGGGTCGGCCAACTGCATTTGATCCCCTTTGATGTGCCGCCGGCTGCCGTCCAGTCGGTGCTATCCGAAAATATAGTGACGCGGTGCATTACCCCTGAGGCCGCGATCGCTCGTCTGCCCTTGCCCCGCTCCCCCATCGCCCACAAATACAAAGCCGGACATGTTTTGCTGATTGCAGGGTCGCGCCAATACGGGGGGGCAGCGTTGCTGTGTGGTCATGGGGCGATCGCCAGTGGGGTCGGCATGTTAACCGTCGTGGTGCCGGAGAGCCTGCGATTGATGGTGCTCAGCCAACTGCCCGAAGCTTTGGTGATGGGCGCTGAGGAAACCCCGAGCGGCGCGATCGCGGCGATCCCTGAGCTGGTGGAGTGGTCGCGCTATGATGTGGTCGCCTGTGGCCCCGGCCTTACGCCCGCCGCCGCGCCCATCGTGCAGGCGGTCATGCAGTGCGATCGGCCCCTGGTGCTCGACGCCGATGGGTTGAATATTTTGGCCCAGGATGATCCCATCGCGCAGTTGCAAGGTCGGGCCGCCAGTACCGTCTTAACGCCCCATCCTGGCGAATTTCGTCGCCTCTTCCCGGAGCAGTTAGCCGCGGCGGCGACGCCGAGCTTGGCCGCTCAACAAGCCGCCCAAGCGACCCAATGCACCATCATTTTGAAAGGGGCCATGAGCGCGATCGCCCACCCCGACGGCCAACTGTGGATCAATCCGGAAAGTACCCCGGCCCTGGCCCGAGGCGGCAGTGGTGATGTCTTGACGGGACTCCTGGCCGGACTCGCCGCCCAACTCTGCCATCCCGCCGAGGGGGCCGCCGACTGTGTGTTGAATGCCGCGATCGCCGCCGTTTGGTGGCACGCTCAGACCGGTCGTTATCTAGCGGCTCACCGGACTGATCTGGGCTGCGCAGCCCACCCACTCAGCCAGGCACTGCCCGAGGCCCTGGCGGAGCGACTTGCCCACTACCAGGCCGAAAGCTAGAGGGATCGCTGCAACTATCCCGGTCGTCAAAAACCATCTCAAGTTTCCTAAAACATCCCACCTTCCGGATGGCGACCTGTGCTAGAAGTAATACATATTCGAGTTGTCTAAATACTCAATTGCCTGCGCTAGTTTTGACGGATTTGTCGACGCTGCCAAGTGCGTTAGTGACTCCATGGTTGCTTGCCCCCTCATCAAGCGAGCAAACAGCCATCGATTCTGACAGGTACGCCTGCTGACGGCAAATATCTCTCTGATTTTTGTAGAGTGCATCGGTCATCGCCGCCGCCCCCTCAAATCGTCAGCACCGCGATCAAAACGTTAAACACTCTTGTAGTGGGGCTTTCTGTGAGGGCACAGATGCCTGACCTCGGTGCTCAGGGGATAACTGCCGGATTGGTACATCCTTCAGATTGGGATCAGTCACGAACTCGCCGATCGCGGTTGTGGGCTGTCCCTACGGAGGTGGCTATCCCGTTTAGGTCGGCAGTCGCTCGCTTCTGGATATGTGTGATGCGAGCAGCGATCGCGCCCCCCGCTCGGGCAGGGTAATTTAGGCAACCTCGACTTTCGCGGGTTTTACGGAGAGGGGTGACGATCTGGCGAAAGTTGATTGGTCATCGGGTTGCCGCAGATAGAGGATCCATCGGATGCAGAGCAAGATTTCATGGTCAACAGTGGGACTATCACTCGGGGTATTGAGCACCGTGGGGCTGAGCGGCTGTCCTCAGGTACCGCCCCTGGCCGCGACTCAGTTTGCCAGTGACGACGTGATCCCCATCAAGCAAATCGCGGCTACGGACACGGCGATCGCCGACTATCCCCCGGTGGGGGTGAGTTATGAGGTCTGCGGCGAAATTGCCGACTGGGAGCGCTTGAGCTTGGCAGAACAAACCACGGCCCTGATGGAAAACCCTCGCTATGGTGCAGACCTGGAGACGGCACCGCTGCAGGAATTGTTTGACCAATTCTGGAACGAATCGCTGATTACCTTTACTACCTATGGTTTGAGTGCCCGCACCGAACCCATTGATCTGAGTGGCGTCTGGACGGGGATCGAGGCCATGGGGGCCTGTTATGAGGGCGATCGCCCCACCGCGATTAACGCGGGTGAACTTGCTGAAATGTGGCTCATTGGCTATCAAGTGGTCGATTTCGTCTGGACGGGCGATCGCTATCAAATCACGGTCGAACCCACGACCACTGGTCTGCGGTTCATCCAATTTGAGCGACTCGAAACCGAGGCGGCATTGCCCATAGTGGTCCTCGAAACGAGCGGTGCAGCACTCACAGTTGCTTCGGGGGATTGGTCGGAGTAGGGCCGTGGGGTGAATGGCTGGCTAAGGGAGCGTTGCGTGGAGGCGGGACAATTGCGGCGATCGCCTCCCTAAGGAATGAGAATTGAATAAGTTGGGATAGCCGTCTCGGCTGTCCCAAGGCAGGCAAGATGCCTGCCCTAAACAATTTGGAGATTATTTGATCCTCATTCTTAAGGCCGCAGCGGTGACAGCGATCCCCCCCCAAATCGGTTTCCTTAACCAAATCAGTGTTGCCAGACTCGGTCTCCCTTGAGACACTAGCGGGGGAACGAAGACACCCATGCTGATTATTCAAGGGAACCTATGTTGAAGACTTTATTGGCTCGATGGACGCGACCGGGGTTGGCGGCGATCGTCGCTGCCAGTCTGTTGCTCAGCACTGTCGCTTGTAGCAGCGTCAGCCCCGAAGACCTGCCCCAGTTGGAATCCGTGACCGATCGCCTGGAACAACCGTCGCAAGTTAACCGCCCCGCCCCGTCCACCGACACCGCTCTCGAATTGCTTGACGCCCCCAGTGTCGAGGCTGTAGAAGACGCCCTCGAAGACCTGAGCGATGCCGCCGCCTCAGCATCTGAAAAAGTTGCAGAAACAGCCCCAGAGTTTACCCAGGAAGTGCAAGGTGCCACTGCGGACGGCACTCCAGTCGTCACAGACAGCCCTGAGATGGCGAGTGATGAAATGGCAAAACAGCTCCAGGCGGAAAAAGAGAGCATCCAGAAAAAGCTAGAAGCTGCCAACGAGGAAGCGGCTCAAGCCCTGGATGCCGAACTCCAACGCGCCTCGCAAGCCTTTGATGAAGAACTGACCAAGGCGAAATCTCGGCTGCAGCCAGGGTTGGAAACACCCACCGCTCCCCCCTCGGAACCGGCTGAGGCCTTGGAAGCACCTACCGACCCCGTGTTGAAATCGGCTAAAACCTCAAACGGAGTGGGCAGTGCGGCAGCGATTGATTGAACTCAAATCTTGTAGTTGATTTTGTGCTAGTTGATTTGGCCACTCTGTCCCCCAAATGCTGCTAATCCTGTAGGGGTTTTAAATGCTGCTCTGATATCAATACGGCCAATGCGCTCTGGTTGGATGGCCATCCTGACCGTTCTGAGTGACACATCTAGCGGGAGACTTGTGGCCTACATTAACAGCGACAGGGCGATCGCAGGGGCGATGACCCAAAAAACAATGGCCTGAAGCACCAAACGTCCGCGATTACTTTCTCCGATCATAAGGCTCTCACTCCTGCTCGCGATCGAGCGTAAATCGTAGCCGAACTGGAAAATTGTGTTCAAAGATTGCGCCCAATCAATGCTGTAAATCAGACTGCCCAGAACGGCGATCGCTGCGATCGCTGGGCTTCAAAATTGGGAACAACTACTGATTTTTGAAAAAGCTGCGTTTAGGAAGAAATGGCTAAACCCGAAGTTTTACTGTTTTGGTAGTGGATTTAAGGACGGCAAACAGACTCTAAAGATGGAATCATAAACCAAGTAAATCAATGCTTAGCAAAGCGAGACTGTAATGGCCCTGATACATGCAACGGCATCCAATATCAATGGGTAACGGAAGGCTTGTCCTATTCTGTTCAAGCTATGTGATAGCTCACGGCTTTCAACATCGGCAAGGGGGTATGGATTATCTTTGGGATCACGCTCAAACCGAAAGCGGCGATGCATTGGTCTCAGTCACAACCCAAGAGCGTACACCTTAGCAGATTTTGAAGGGTTATTGACCCCGCCACGGGATCGGTCGTGGTTAGGGTGCAGTCTAGAGGGACTACTGATGAGCGAAAACGTTGGCTGCCCAGCTCAGGGCTTAAGGTGAGGCCACCCCAAGATGACGGGACGGCTGCCGCAAACTACTCGGCACCCATCTTCCGCGATCGCCCTCAGGCCCAAGGACTGCCTCAACCTGACATCTGATCCCAGAATCCCCAAATCTTGCGCCCAAACCCTAGCCCTGTCCCCCCATATCCCGACCTGCAAAAGTTTCAAAGGGACTGCTGGCCCTAATCGGCTTGCCCCTCAGCCGCTGTCACGCCGTCAGTTTGCGTCCCAAAGCGCCACAACACCGCCGCTGCCTCTGCCCGCGACACCGTCTTATCCGGACGAAATAGGGTGGTGTAACCAAAGGCGCGACGAAAATTGGCGAAGTCCCCGAGTTGGTAATCTGCCGCGATCGCCCTCAAGGCCAGGGGATCGACGTTATCGGTGTCTTGAAAGCCCCAGGAAGTCTGAACGGCCTCAGGGGTGGTGGTGGGCAGCGCCGCCCGCGTGTCGAGGGGCACCTTCCACAAAATCAGGTCCTCCCGTGTCAGTGGCGCATCGGGGCGAAAGTTGACATCGGCGCTGTTGCCGGTAAACGCACTGGGAATGAGCCCCGCCTCTGCTAATCCTTGAATCTCAGCAAAACCGGGAGTCGTCGGCGACACATCCTGAAACGCTGGTTCGTCACTGGGGTTGCCCGCTCGCAAGCGCTTGCTCGGCTCATCGGCATAGATTGTGTTGTGACTGTCAAACAGCCAGCGGGCATACTCTCGGCGGGTAATGGTTTGGGTAAACGGGGACTTCTCGGAATCACTGGTCGATCGCTCCCCGTCGGGGGTGGTTTCGCCCAACTCCAACAAGTTCAAGGCTTGCAAATCGCGAATGTAGGTCTGCAGATCAGTCGGCACACCCGTCAGCGGCACGGTCGTGGCTTGATCAAACCGATCGCGAGTGGCATTGTAGCGACTGGAGCGAGTCGTTTCGGGGCGCTCGGGACCAATAAATTCGGGATCACGGCGATCGCTGATATCGCTGGCTGGGGTGTCTGTTGCCCTGGTGTCGGCGTTGACATCCGCATCGGGCATCTCGCCAGATTCATTGGCGGCAAAGGGGGGCGATTCCTCCAATTGGGGATCAGCTTCCAGCGATTGCTGCACGCTGTCTCCCACGGAACTGCCCGCGCAACTGGTCAGCAGTCCCAGGACCAAAAAGCTTGCGATCACCCGTGTTGTCTTACCGTTGCTCATACCCTTCATCCCTCACCAAAAGCCGTTATGCTGGCCCTAGCACCATCTATCACGCTAGCGCACGATTGTCTCTCTATGAGGTCGGTTTCATGGCGGTAAAACCCATCATCATCGACTGTGATCCCGGTGTGGATGATGCCATTGCCTTGATGCTGGCTCTGCGATCGCCGGAATTGGCCGTGCAGGCGATTACCGTCGTAGCGGGCAATGTGCCCCTGGCCCTCACCCAGCGCAACGCCCGGCAGATTTGCGAACTATTAGGCCGAGATGATGTGCCGATTTATGCGGGGTGTCCGCGCCCCCTAGTGCGATCGCTGATCACCGCCGCAGACATCCATGGCAAGACGGGATTAGCAGGGGCTACCCTGCCCTCGCCCCAACTGCCGCTGCAACCCACCCACGCCGTCAGCTTTTTGATCGACACCCTGCGATCGACCGAGGCACCGTTGACCCTGGCTACGCTGGGGCCGTTGACGAATCTTGCCGTCGCGCTGGTGCAAGCGCCAGACATCATTCAGGGGATCGATCGCATCGTCATGATGGGGGGCGGCATTACCCACGGCAATATTACCCCCGTCGCCGAATTCAACATCTATGTGGATCCCCATGCGGCCCAGGTGGTTTTTGACGCAGGCATTCCCCTCACGTTTCTCAGTCTGGACATTACCCACCAGGTGCTGACGACCCCAGCGCGACTGGATGCCATTCGCCAGATCGGCAATCCAGTCAGTGAGATTGCCGCTGCGGTGCTCAGCCACTACGGCAAAGCCGATGCGGAAAAACTCGGCACCGGGGGCGCACCACTCCATGACCCCTGCGTGATTGCCTATCTGCTGCGCCCTGACTTGTTCACCACCTATCCGGGGCAGGTGCAGGTCGAGTTGAGCAGTCCGCTGACGCTGGGGCAAACGGTGGTGAGTTTAGCCAAACCGGACCAACCTGTGGTCGATATTGTCAACAGTGTGGATGCGGCGGGCATTTATGAATTGCTGACAAAGCGCCTAGAAAATCCCTAAACTTCCCTGCCCGATCAAAAAGGGCTTGATAAGATTGAAAGAAATTGAGTCTCAGTGCCCATGGCCTACACCACTGCAGAACTTCTCGACTTTCTCGATCAGGAATTACGGGCAGCTTGGCGCGGAGAGCGGGTCGTTTTGTCTTCAGACCAGCGGCTCAATCCAGTTGTCGCCAAGGCGATCGGCACGGAAAAGCTGAGCAAAGTCTTCGCTGTACAGGACTTTCGCGACCAGATTCATCATTACCAGCGGGAGCACAACGTTTCTGGTCTGGTCTGGCATACCTGTCGGTTTCAGGGGCGATCGCACCAATTTCCCGAGCTGCACCCCCAACTGATCGCCACCGAGGCCGATAAGGACAGGCTCAAAGCGGCCAAAGCCGGGGTGATTGAGTTTTGGCGCTCCTCCATTCAAGATCTGCGGCTCTGGCGATCGGGCGCGCCCCCCCTGCCGCTCGAACTGTCCACCATCAATCGCTGGATTGAAGAGGTCGAATGGGCCGAAGTGGATGCCACCCGCTCAGAACTCTACCTGCGCTTATGCTGGGGTGATCCCAAAACCTGCCACTACGATTGGGCGCGTCCCGATTCGGGGTGTGAACGAATCATTGCAGCGATCGCTGAGCCTAGCTCAATCAAGGTATGATCTTAAAGCCAAAATCTTCGGGCTTGTTTTGGGGACTATTGGCTTGATTAACGTTTTGGGTGAACAGGTAGGTCTATGCCGTTTGCTGTTGGTGTGATCGAAACTTATGGATTTCCAGCTATGTTGGCAGTGGCAGATGCCATGGTCAAGGCAGGCCGAGTCACAATTGTGAAGTATGAACAAGCCGATAGCGGACGGCAGTTTGTCTGTATCCGTGGCCCCGTGTCTGAGGTGAATCGTGCCGTAGAGGCAGGGCTCATCGCGGGCAGTAATTTACCTAACGAGGGGTGCGTTACAACACACTATATCGTGCCTAACCCTCCCGAAAACCTGGAGGCCGTATTGCCAATTGACTTTACTGAAGCGTCTGAAGAGTTTTGGATTGAGGAGATTCGGGGCAATCGTTTTCCCGGATTTTAATTCCGTAATCGAGCCTTGATAAAGGTTAAGAATGTATCAGTGTGGGAAAAAGCCTCCCTTGCGATCGTGCTAGAGTCCGTAAGGCTCGTACAATGGTTTTTTAGTACAGGCTTAATTTTTTAGGAGAAAGGCAATGCCTCAGGCAGTTGGCTCCCTTGAGACAAAAGGCTTTCCGCCTGTTTTGGCGGCAGCGGATGCAATGGTCAAAGCAGGGCGAGTAACCTTAGTGAACTACATTCGAGCGGGTAGTGCTCGGTTTTGCATCAACATCCGTGGCGATATTTCTGAGGTCAAAGCCGCTATGGAAGCGGGGGTCGCTGCCGCTGAAAATTCTCCCGGTGGCGTCTTAGAAACCTGGGTAATTATTCCTCGGCCTCACGAAAACGTGGTGGCGGTGCTGCCTATCGACTTTACTGACGACGTTCAGGGCTTCCGGCAGGCTGTTGAGCAGCCGATTTTGCCTGGGGCAAATGGTGGCGGTCAGCGATAGCGGTCTGACGATTGCTAGGGGCTGTCATCATTTAGCGGCTAGATCCTCTTGCTCCAAGGGATTCCGCCCCTAGCTAATGGAGTTGATGCGGGCGCAGTCATGCTTGTGACGCATATGTTCTTGATCAGTCTGAGTTGGTCGAAGGGTCTTTGAGGTTCTTTATAACCCTAAAATTTAGACCTGACAAAGTACTCTTAATTTCAGTCATTTTTGATGACCGCCTTGGTTTTCCAGGGCGGTTATTTTTGTGGTTAAGACCCCAGGCAGTCTGGCACTCCTCAAGCTTTTGCGCTGGCAGCGGCGATCGCCGCTCTGACCCTTGGGGGCATACAGGCTGGGTGCATGCAATCAGCCCGTATGCCCTTGATAGATCGTCTTTTTAGTACCGTCGGCGGTTTGCCAAAGGAGATTTAGACTAGCCCTGTTGCGGCAACTGCCCCGCCAGACCTTGGAGAAAGTCTGGCGGGGCGTAAGTTGGCGGTCAGGGCGATCGCACCGCCGCCCATTAACCGGGACTGAGAGGATTGAGCGCTTAGAAAACTGCGCGCCCTTCGAACCGACCAAACTGTTGATAATGGTCGAACCCACTCGCGAACCCATTCGGTCCGATCGCCGCCGCAACGACAGGATTATTGGCCAGGTAACTCGTTTCGTTGTACAGCGAACTCGGACGACGACCCTCAAATTGTCCAAAGGCAACGAAGTGCGTAAAGGGATCGATTCCTGCTCTCGCGACATCCGGATTGTTGGCTAAGTAGAACCTATCATTAAACAACGACAGGTTGGGTAGACGCTGCTCATCAGCCCCAATCAAGATGTAGTGCTGGAAGGCACTGGCAAAGCCATTGGGGCCGATCACTCCCGCCACATCAGGATTGTTGACCAAATAGTCGCTCTGGTCAAAGAAGGCACTCGGGTCACGACGAGCATCACGGTGGCCTGTCAATAAAAAGTGTTGTAAACCGCTCCTAAAGCCCCCCGGCGAAGCCACCGACGCGGCGACATCCGGGTTGTTACTCAGGTAAAAGGCCTCATTGAAGAGCACGCTGGGGTTGCGTCCTTCGTTAATCCCAAAGTTCACAAAGTGCTGATATCCAGAACTGAAGGGCCGGTTCGGGCCAACGACTGCTGCCACATCAGGGTTTTGGTTGAGGTAGTAACGCTCGTCAAACAGTTGCGCCAGCGGTAGCACATCCACCGCATCCGTTGGAATACTCGCGGAGAGGTTGCGATAGCGCAGTTGCTGCTCATAATCGAAAAAGTCGCTGAGCAAGCCGTTGATCGTCACGGTGACCGTCGTGGTGGCCGTCGCTCCGGCATCATCCGCGATCGTGTAGCTAAAGCTATCAAACGCTGTCCTACCTACGGGAACTGTATTGAATACGCCATTAGGGTCATAGGTAAAGGTGCCGTTGCCGTTATTGGTCACTAACCCTCTAGTGCCTAAGGTATTCAAACCAACCAATCCTAACGGTCCGCCTTCAGGATCGAAATCATTGGTTAGCACACTGGCAGTAGTAAACGCGGTCGCTTCATTAGTAATAAAGCCTGTGCCACTATTCGGTGTCGCAACGGGCGGCTCGTTGACGCCCGTGACTGAAACCGCTACAGCAGCCGTGTCCGTACCGCCATTGCCGTCACTCACCGTATAGGTAAAGTTTTCGACGATGGTTTGGCCGCCTCGGAGGGCTTGAGATGACGTATAGGACAGACTGGTACCGTTGTTGGTCACCGTGCCGACCAAGCCAGCGGTGTTAACACTACTGATCGTCAGCACGTCATTAACATCAATGTCCGTATCATTTGCTAGGACATTCAGATTAATGGACAATCCTTCAAGGGTTGAGAAACCCACATCATCGTTTGCTACAGGAAGCTCATTAGCCCCATTCACCACAAGGGTAACGCTGGCCTGGCTGGTACCGCCTTTGCCATCTTGAACGGTGTAGGTAAACGTCTCTTCTTCTGACTGACCCACGGATAGCGTCTTGAGACCGGCTGCGGGGGTGAAGCCTACCGTGCTGCCCGAGGTCAATGTCACCGTCCCCAAAGCCAGAATGAGCGAGTCATTGACCGCTTTGGTCTCGCCGTTGAGTTCGATAATGGTTAACGGATCGCCATCAGCATCGGTATCGTTGCTGGTCAGGTCTAGCCCCGTTAAGGGCACATTGTCGAGGGTTGAAAAGTCATCATCAACAGCCACCGGCGCATCATTCACCCCATTTACCGTAACGGTAACCGTAGCCGTTGACGTCACTCCACTTTCATCATTGATGGTGTAAGTAAAGGTATCAGTATCAGATTCCCCGTCTCCGAGGGTAAACGCCCCCCTGGGGTCATAACGAATGGAGGTGCCATTGGTCGTGACCGTACCAACGGTGCCAGTCGTATCGATACTACTGATCGACAAGGTATCGTTGGTATCGGGGTCATTGTCGTTCTTTAAGACCAGCAGCTCGATATCCGCATTCTCCAGTACTGTAGCGCTGTCGGCAACGGCTGTCGGGGCATCATTTAAGCCTTCAATGGTGATCGTGACCGTAGCGGTCAGATCAGAGCCAAAGGCATCGTTATCCGCATCGCCGTCACTGATGGTGTAGGTAAAGGTTTCAGTCGCTTGCTCTCCCGCCGCCAGGTCTTTGAAGTTATTCCCTAGAGTGTAGTTAAGCGTGTTGTCACCGTTAATCGTTACCGTTGCTCCAGAAACGAGGGTGACCGGAGAGGTTTGACCATTGATCTTGGTGACATTCAGGACTGGCGGATCACCATCATCACTGTCATTGGCGGTGACATTCAAATTGGCTAGCGACGTATTTTGATCCGTGTTGAAGCTGTCGTCTACGGCTGCTGGCGGATCATTCACCGGCTCAAAGACAATGCCGTCATCAGGGTCAGCAGGATCATCGACGATGACTACGGAGTCGGTGCCGCCAGCCCCGTCATTCACCGTGATCTTGAAGCTGGGAGCCGTATCGACATCATCAGCCTGGAAGCCGATCACGCCATCAATCACATCTTGCTGAGTAAAGGTAGTGACCGGCTCGACGGTAATAGCCCCCGTACCTGGATCAACGAGTAACTCAACGAAGTTGCCACCGATGACGGCTCCGCCCGTAGGTCCGCTGACGGTGTAGGTCAACGTACTGGCATTCAGCGCATCATTTGGGTCAAAGTCGACGTCATCATCAGCGGTCTCAAGATTTGCCAGGGTGAGTTCGAGGAGTTGTCCTTCGGTGAGGGGGAAATTCGCTGTGACAATTTCCGGGAGGTCATTGACCGGGAAGTTAGTCGCATCAATGGTGGCGGCAACTGGCCCCGTGGGATCAGTGCCGTCAGAAACGATCACGTCATAACTAGGCAGCGCTTCGTCGCCATCATCCTTAAAGGACAGGGCTCCGGAGCTGAGTTGGAAAATCGTGAACTTAGTGGCTGGCGTTGCATCGTCGGTCGTGTCTAGAAGAGCGCCGTTGAGGAAGAAGGTGCCCCCTATGACATTCACGATCTGGAAGGTGAGGTCAGTAACCTGGTCTTCTCGATCAGTAGCCGCCAAGTTGTTTTGATTAAACGGCACTACTTGCCCTTCGATGGGGCTGAGGGTGTTCTTCGTGATGGTGGGCGCTTGGTTGGCCAGTTCAAAGACAGGAGCGAAGTCTTGAGTCAGCTCATTGGCTCCTGTGCCACCATTGTTGTCTTGTAAGGTCAACGTAAAGGTAGGGGCTTCGTCTCCCAAGGGCACAAATGCCACCAAGCCGTTGTCGATGTCAGCTTGCGTGAAGGTGTTAGTGGCCACGTTATTGACGGTAAAGCCACCGTTAAGGTTATTGGAAACCGTGTACTTCAGCTCAGCGGGGGAACTCTCTTCGTCGTTTACCGCAATTTGGACTTGAGTAGCGTCAACCGGAGCCGTAGAGACGACAGCGATGGGCGTGTTCTCAATTACGGTGGGGAAGGAGAGAACAAAATCGCCTTCCGGAATGGTCGGGTCGACGGGCTCAGGAAAATCATTAACCGGGGTGAAGTTGGCGGCAACCGCAAAGTCTGCATCCGTCAGGATGACCTCGTTGATGGTTGGATCCGTCGCAATCCCCTGATCTTTAAGCGTGAGTGTAAAGGTCGGTGGTGTATCGTCGTCGCCATCATCAACAAAGATGACCTTCCCGGCGTTGACATCAGCTTGGGTAAAGGAGGCGATCGCATTATCAAGATCGCTACTCAAGAAGAAGTCGCCACCATCAGCCGGATCAACCGTATAGGTCAGATTTTCGGCAGTAGACTCTTCATCGGTGAATTTCAGCACCGTGTTATTAATCGTGAAGGGGTTGCCTTCGGTGAGAGCAATGGTGCCGAGCGTCACCTGCACAGGCTCATCATTAGTCGCCGTTAGAGTCCCAACTTGCGTGACGGAAGCGCTCTCGTCCCCGAGCGGATCGTCATCGGTTACCGTGATCGTGTAGGTTGGCGGATCGTTGCTGGCGGAATCATTTTCAAAGCGCAGATCGCCATTTTGGATGTTGCTTCGGGTAAAAGTATCTGCAGCGGTGAGGGGCTGCCCTGCAGTCCCCGTAATGTTGCCCGCGATATCGATAAAGCTGCCCCCTAACACGTTCGAAATCGAGAACGTCAAGTTGGCCTGCGGCGTTTCACCCGCTTCATCGATCGCATCAATATTGGCTAGCGTCACCGTGGCTTTACCGCCCTCGGCCACCGTCAACGCCACCAGCGGATCCCCGGCGTTCGGCCCCGTCGTCTGTTGCAGGGTCGGCGCATCGTTTTCACGATCAAAGGCGATCGTGGCAAACTCTGGTGGAGTAGTGGTGATCGCGGCCCCATCCACCCCCGGCTCGAGTTGATCCGTCACCGTCACCGAATAGGTCGGCGCATCTTCGGTGCCGTCGTGGGTAAAGGTTACCTTACCCAGCACCACATCTTCGTAAGTAAAGGAGCCCGTTGGTGACAGCGGATCCGTCCCATTGGGATCAAGCGCCGTACCATCAAGCGTCGGATCACCAAAGTACAGAGGCGTCGCCCCAGCCACCGTAAAGAAGCCATTGGTGACACTCGCGATATTAAAGGTGAGATCAAACGCATTGGTCTCAGTGTCGGTCGCGCTCAGGTTGGCCACTTCGATGGGAATATTCGTCGCCCCTTCGTTAACCGTCAACTGGTTGTTCCCCAAGACTGGCGCATCATTGGCGTTGGTAAAGGTAACCGCCAAGTCCACCGTAAAGTTGAAGGTCTTAGCAGCCAGCTCAGCGCCATCGAGGGTGGTGAGACCTTGATCGGTCGCAGTCAACTCATAGGTTGGCGCATTTTCGCTACCGTCGTGAACGAAGGAGATCTTGCCTTGATTAATGTCAGCTTGAGTAAACTCTTGCAGCTGCTTCAGCACCGTCGCCCCAGTATCGGGGTCAAGGACAAAAGTACCGTCGGTAAAGAAGCCATTTTGCACATCATCAACGGTAAAGACGATTGACGCCGGATTGCCAACAATGGTCGTCCCGGTGCCATCCACCTGATAATCTTCTTCATCCACCACGAGGATGTCATCTTTGGTGACCAGGGTAGTACCGCCCTGGAGGATATCAAAGATGCCAAAGTCAGCTTCGGCAATCAGCTCACTGGGCTCGGGCGCGTCGTTGACCTGGGTAAAGATGATGTCTGCCGCATCGGTCGTGCTTTGGATGCCGCTTGCAGGAATCGGAGCCCCGGAGCCATCATCTTCGACAATCAGGGTGTAGGTTGGTGCATCGCCGGAGCCATCATACTTAAAGAAAATGAGCTGGTTAATGACATCCTGCTGAGTAAAGGCATCAGTCAGGTCAAAACCGTCGAGGGGATCAGCATCGATAATCAGGTTTAAATCCCCCGTAGCAATATCCTTTCTCAGGAACGTGCCGTTCGTCAGATTGTCAACACTGTATTTGAGGTTGGCGGGTCCCGTTTCCTCATCAGTGGCAAAGATATTCACCGTGGTTAGAGGAACGATCGCATCTTCCTCCGACAGCGTGAGGGTATTGTTCTTAATCTCTGGCGGGTCGTTGACCGTCACCAACTCCGCCGTGTAGAACTCAGTATCAAAACTCGTGCCGTCCGACACCTTGAGGGTGTAGCTCGGCGCTGTTGAACTCCCGTCGTGATTAAAGACCACCCCTTGGGTATTCAACTGAGCTTGGGTGAACTGAGTGATTTTAGCTTCGGGTGTCGTGGCAAAGGCAAAGAACCCACCCAACACGCCAGAAACGGTGTAGGTCAAGTTTTCGGGCAGGGTGTCTGGATCGATCGCGTTGATATTCAACACGTCGCCCACTTCAATCACGCCGCTAGGCAACACATCCGTATTCAGCAAGAAGTTTTGATTCTCACTAATCCGGAACGGGATTCCATCGTTCGCCGTTTCAAAGGTCTCATTCAGCACCGGCGCATCATTCACTGGAGTGACGGCAATATCCACCGTGGCGATCGCTGACGTCGCATCAGCCAGCGGATCACCCAAGATATCGGTGCCCGCATCGCTGCCCACATCAATCACCCTGACGTCAAAGCTCGGGGCGGGAATGCTTGTCGGCGTCTCACCACTGTCATCGTGCTTAAAGATGACGCGATTTTGCAAGACGTCGGTCACCGTAAAGGTTAAAGGTGCCAACAGCGTGGGGGCAGGTTCAAAGGTGAGGCCACCGTCGACACTAAACTGACCGTTGGTGACGCTGGTGACTTCAAATGTCAGATCGAGCGCATTAGTTTCTTCATCGTCAGCCGTCAGATTTGACAAGCCCAGGATCACCGTCTTGCCTTCAAGCACCGTGATCGGATCGCCCACGATCAGCTCTGGCAAATCGTTGACACTGACAAAGGTAAAGTCAGTCGGCGCTTCTACATCGACCGTGACCGACTTAGAAGTGGGGAACTCGGTGCCGTCAAGGGTAAAGCCATTGTCGTTGAGGGTGACGCTAAAGCTGGGGGCAGTTTCGCTGCCGTCCTGCACAAACTTCACCACGTTGCCAGCAATCACATCCGTCTGGGTAAAGGAGTCCAGCCGGTTGAGCACTTCTTCCCCAGTATCCGGATCCGTGACCAACGTCCCGTCGGTAAAGAAACCATTCGTCGCTTCGTAGGTGTAGACCAATTCGTCTGCCGTTTGCAGCCCCGCCGCAAACTCGGCATCCGTCAGGGCAAACACCGTCGTGTCGATGAAGAAGGAACCATCTTCGGCAATTTGAGCCGGTGTGCCTGGAATGGTAACGGTGAGTTCAGGCGCGTCATTGACAGGGGTGAAGTCAATATTACCGTCGACGGCAGGCAGCGTCGTCGTCTGGTCCTTCACCGTGATGGTAAAGGTTGGGGTATCTTCCCCTTCGTACAAGAAGAAGATCTTGCCATCCAGCACTTCTTGTAAGGTGAAATTGTTGTCGGCGACTTTACTGATGCCGTCGTCAAACAAGAAGCTGTTTTTGTCATCCCCACCGATGATGAAGCGGAGCTTGGTATTGGGAGTATCCGGGTCGATGGCGTTGAGTTGGGCAGTGGTCACCTGGAACTCAACGCCCTCAGTGATGGCGAACTGGTTCGTTTCTAATGCGGGCGCATCATCTATCGGGGTAATCGTGCCCGTACCGCTATTGGTGGTGAAGTCGGAACCATCGCTGACCTTGATGTCGTAGCTAATGGTATCGGGCGTCACCCCAGCTTCGGGATTATCAGTATTCTCGCCATTGTTGATAAAGAAGACTAGCCCCGACTCAATATCGTTTTGAGTGAAGGTAGTGGTGATGTTGGCGGCTTTCGTACCGTTGAGGGTAAAGTTACCGCCGACCACATTGCTCACGGTAAAGGTGAGGGTGCCGCCCGCAGGCAAGTCGGCATCGGTGGCCGAGATAATCGAGGTCGTAACGGGGGTAAAGCTGTCTTCGGCGACCGTAATGGGGCCGAGTTGAATGCCGGCAGTAGCCCCATCTTGATCGACGAAAACGGGGGCATCGTTGGTGTTTTGGAAGCTGATGATGTTAGCTTCGACGGTCGTGGATTTGTCAGCGACTTCACCAGCGGTTCCAGTGGTAGTGAGTCTGCCATCATCCGTCACGGTGATGTCAAATTCGGGGGGAATTTCACCATCGTAGGTAAAGGTGACGTTGCCCAACACCACATCCTGATAGGTAAAGGTGGTCGCGGAAAAGGCCGCTAGCACCTCAGCCGCATTCGCCGCCGTGGAGGTGATCTCGATATCGAGGTTGGCGCTGCTCAGGGTTTCTTCGTCGGCGACCTTAAGCACCGAAGTATTGATCACCAGTTCCTGACCTTCCACAATGGAAAAACTGTTCAGGGTAACCTGTGGCGCATCATTGACACTGCTGAAGGTGAAGTCGTCGGGGGCGCTGACTGTAACCGTGACCGACTCGGAATCGGGAAACTCCGTGCCGTCAAAGGTGAAACCGTTGTCGTTGAGGGTGACGGTGAAACTGGGAGCGGCTTGGCTGCCGTTTTGCACAAACTGGATCACATTGCCCGCGATGACATCCGCGTGGGTAAAGGTGTTGTCAACCAGCGCATTGCCTGCGGCATCAGCAAAGAAGCCGTTGGTTGCCGTCACGGTATAGACCAAATCATCGGCGGTTTGCTGGCCCGCTGCAAACTCAGCATCCGTCAGTGCAAAGACCGTCGTGTCGATAAAGAAGGAGTCCCCTTCATTGATCGCCCCGCCAGGAATTGTCACCGTCAGCTCTGGCGGGTCATTGACGGGGGTATAGTTGACAATATTGGCCGCGATCGCGGGCAGATTCGTGGTCTGATCCGACACCTGAATCGTGAAGGCAGGCGTGTCTTCCCCTTCATAGAGGAAGTAAATATTGCCATCGAGGATGTCTTGCAGCGTAAAGTCAGGATCGGCAGTGAGCGTTGCTCCCCCATCATTGCTGAAGAAGAAGCTGCCACTGTCGGGGCCGGCGATCGTAAATTCCACCTGAGCCGCTGGAGTATCAATATCGGTGATATTCAGCTGTGCCGTCGTCACCTGAAACTGGACACCCTCAGTCACGTCAAAGCTATTGACGAGATTTGTCGGCGGCTGATCAATCGTGCTGGTAAAAGTCGCGGATCCCGTCGCCTCCGCAAAGCCGCCATCCGCATCAGCAACCTTGACGTCGAAGCTCGGATCGACTCCAGAACCATCGTCAATAAAGAAGATCAGGTTGCCAGAGTTGAGCTGCGCTTGGGTAAAGGTCGTGACTTTGCCCTGGCCAGCCAAGAAGAAGTCACCCCCCTCCACATTAGACACGGTGAAGGTCAGCTCAGTCGGGCCGGACTCTTCATCGGTGACCTTAATGATCGACTCATCGAGTGGTTGCGGAGTCCCCTCATCTAGCGTGAAAGCGAGCTGAATCCCTGGTGCGACATCAGTATCCACCGCTGGGTCAAAGACCGGCGCGTCATTTTTCGCCGTAAAGCTGACAACATTGCCCGCTTCAGTATCAAAAGCCCCCTCGTCATCGGCCACCTTGATCGTAAAGCTGGGACCAACGGGGTTGCCATCGGCATCGGTCAGATCCGCTGCATTTTTGAAGAGGAAGAAGACATTACCATCAATGATGTCTTGCAGGGTGAACTGGTCACTGACAATGTCTTGGAATCCACCCGCACCATCCGACTCCACAAAACTATCTTTGTCTGGCCCGCTAATGGTGAAGGTCAATTGACCGGGACCGTCAGTATCATCTTCATCCGTCGCATTGAGGATGAGCGGAGTAACTTTCAGAACCTGATCTTCAACCACCGTGAAGCTATTAATGAAAATATCGGGCGGATCGTTAGTTTCGGTAACCGTGCCGCTGCCAGTAATCGTCGACGTGCCGCCCTGTCCATCACTGACGGTGATAGTGTAGCTCGGGTCATTAGTGCTGCCGTCGTTGGCAAAGCGCACATTGCCCGCAGCAATTTGCGCCTGGGTAAAGGTGCTGGTCGGGCTGCCGTTCAGTAAAAATTGCCCGCCCTCAACTTTGCTGACCGTAAAGGACAGGGCCGATGCCGCAGTCTCTTCGTCGATCGCTTCAATAATGCTGTTGGTGATGCGAATAGACGGCCCATTTTCGACGACGTTGATATCGCCCAACTGAATTCCCGCTGTCAGCGGATCTTTATCGACAAAGACCGGATTGTCGTTCTGCGCGGTGAAAGCATCGGCTGGAATTTCCACGAACTTGCTAGTCGAGGCCCCGTCATCATCGGTGACCTTAACCGTAAAGGACAGCCCATCGACGCCCAAGTTGTCGGCATTGGCATAGAGCAGGCTGACCTTGCCGTTATCGATTTGCTCAAGGGTGAAGGTATCGTCAACAACCGGACCAGCCCCACTATCAACCAAGAAGCTAGCAGCGCCGGGGCCGGTAATGGTAAAGGTGAGATCGGCAGCCCCATCCGCATCATCTTCCGCATCCAAGAGGCTACGGGTGATTGGCAGTAGTGTGTCTTCAACAATTTCGAAATTGCCGACGAAGAGCGTAGGCGGATCATTTACGCCCGTGACGTTGACGTTATACACCAGATCGGCAAACCCACCATCGCCGTCGCTCACTTGTAGCGTGAAGGTGTCGTCGGTTGCTGCAGTGCCATCGCCATCAAAATCAGGATCGGGAGTATAGGTAAAGTTGCGAACCCCGTTGGCAGGGCTGCTGCCCAAGGTGAGGGTGCCGTTGTCGGGCGCGTTGATCACACTCCAGGTCAAGACATCTTCGAGCCCAACATCCGTGGCGGTGACGGTGAAATTTTTGGAGGTATCTTCCGCAACTTCGAGGGTGGAGGGATTGGGGTTAGTGACTACCGGCTCAACGTTGAATACTTGAATTTCGCGAGTGGTGCTAACGGTGGCCCCGGCAGCATCGGTGATGGTGACGGATACGGTGAAGGTGCCGTCGCCTTCGTCAGCATAGGTGTGGGTGAGATTCGCGAAGGAAACCGTCTCTTGGTCAGTATTGGTGAAGATGGTGGCGTCAGTGTCGTTGAAGGTTTCAACCGTGCCGTCGCCCCAGTCAACCGTGATGGAATGAACGTCATCGAGTAACGGTTCGGTGGAGTTATCGACGTCGTCGAAGGTGCCCGAAAGCGTGATGGATTGCCCCTCGTCGATGCTGGTGTCACTATAGGTGACCTCAAGGTTAATGGGGTCATCATTGACCGGGTCAACAAACACCGCGATGTTGGCAAAGGTGGGGTCATCGCCATCGCTCACCTGGACGACAAAGTTGTCTTCCCCAAAGAAGTTGGCCTTGGGCGTGTAGGTGATTTCTTGAATCGCCCCGGTATCCGTCAGGGAGACCTTCGCAGTGCCGTTGTTGGGCGCTGATGAAATGGACCAGTTGAAGGCGGTGGCCGTCGCGTCGGTGGCCGTCAGGGTGACCGAGCCCGCAGTGTCTTCGTCGATCGCAATGAAGGTGCTGGGCGGGGTCAGGGTCGGCGGATCGTTGGCGATGATGATCGATTCAGAGGCGATCGCACTCTTGCCAAAACTATCCTGAACGGTCACCACCACGGAGACATCGTCGTTCGTCAAGAACTGGTGCTCAGCGTTGAAGAAGTAAGTATTATTTGCGGCGTTGAAGTTGAGGTCACTGGTGGTGAGGACCGTTGAGGGGGTGCCGTCATTCCAGTTAATGGTGACTGTAAAGGTGTCGCCAATATCGGGGTCGACAAAGTTGCCGCTGAGGGTAATGGTGTCACCCTCAGTAATGGTGTTGTCCGAAGCCGTCAAATTCAGTGCTGACGGCGCATCGGCCACAGGGGACACGGTGACGTTAAAGGTCAGGTTGTCGGTACCACCATCATCATCCTGTACCTGAACCGAAAAGGTTTCCGTGCCGTTGAAGTTGGCTTTGGGCGTGTACGTGAAAAATTGAGTCGGCTCGCTACCCACCGGAGGCGTTAAGGTGCCCCCCTGGGAAGGCGTACCCGCACTCCAGGTAAAGGTGTCGGCGGCGACATCCTGCGCCGTAATGAAGAAGCTTCTGGTGCCATCTTCGTTCACCGTGAAGTCAAGAGGCACAGAAGATGACAAATCGGGGGCGACGTTGAGCACCGAGATCGCCCGCGTCACGGGGGCACCGCCGGTTACGCCCTTGCTATCAACTACGGTCGCCGAAATGTTGCCGGAGAAGTCGTCGGTGTAGGTATGGACGGCGGTGAACGCACCGCTACTATCCACCAGGGCGGTGCTGTCGGGAGTGCCATCGCCCCAGTCAATTGTGACGGTTTGCGTATCGCCAATATCCGGATCATCGACCTGCCCGGTCAAGGTAATGGTGCTACCTTCGTTGATCGTGCTGGGGGCACTGATGCTAGTAATTTCGGGAGCTTCATTGACGTTCTTGACCTGAATAAACACCGTCTCGGTGTCGGTAAAGCCAGAAGCGTCGGTGGCGGTGACGGTGAGTTCGGCGATCGCAGGGAAGCCTTCAAAATCCAAATCGCCAGGGTCATTGACCGATAACTCGCCGGTCGTCGGGTTAATCGCAAAGGCGGCCTGATTGTCGCCATCGTTGTCAGGGTTACCCGCCGTAATCGCCCAGGTTTGGACGGTGCCGGTGACATTCACCTTGCTGTCCGTGCCATCGGTGGGGGCAGTGCTGCTATCTTCCGGCACGGTGAAGACCTGCGCCGGAGCGATCACCGGCGGCACAGACAGGGCAATGGTAATGCCCCCGGCGTCGGTCGCGGTCTTTTGCGACCCCACGCCATCCACCGCGAAGTAGTAGGTGACACCATCCAAGGCTTCGAAGGTCACGCTAGCGGCATCGGCCCCGGTCGAGCCAAAGTCGGTGGCTACAGGCACAAAACTGCCAAAGTCAGTGGCATCAGCTCCTGGCGGGCCATTATAAACCGCCAGCACCGTACCAATGGAACTGCCCGTCGTGTTCACGTTGACGAGGCCGCTGACCCCGTCGCTGCGAGTCCAGCTCCACCAGATGGAATCATTCGCCAGGATTTGGTTCGTGTTGCTGGCCCCAAACAAGGTGGGGTCATGCAGGGGTTCATTCGACTGAGAATCGGCAGTCGCATTGCCTCGAGTGCTATCAGAGCTACCGGGAGTCAACGGGGCAGCGTTTTCGATGTCGTCGTTGAGGATGCCGGGGTAAGAGGCGATCACCTCCGTAGTCAACAGCGATCGCTGAGCGACCTCGCCCCAAAAGGCGTCAAGGGTCCAGTCGCCACCGCGTTTGGCATGGCCCAGCAAGTGAGTAGAGGCCGCGATGTTGGCCTGAGTGAGCGCGTGAATGGCCGCCAAAAACTCGGCCCCGGCGTCTCCAGCGGCGACCTGGCAACCGTAGAAGTGAATTTGGGTGACGGCAGTGTGGGCGGTCCACTGGCGCAGGCGATCGCGATAAAGCGGTAGGGTCGCCAGGCTCAGCTCTGCACTACCCAGCGATAATTGACCCGGCGCACCGTGAGCCACGATGTAGATTTCAGCCACGTCAACACGTGCTGCCAAGGCCGCTGCAATTTGGGTGACCCCGTCTTGAGCAGGCGACAAAACCAAGACTTCAGCATCAAAAGCAATTCCCGCAGCCAACTGCAAAGGAGCCTCAATACCGGCATCGATAAAAACAATAGACTTCGCTTTATTCGCCATGATTCGCATCCCAAAAAAATCTATAGATTGCAGGTCGAGATCACCTTTGTTCCTCGACTGAGCATTCTTTGATAGCGGCCAACACGCTGCCCAAAGTGTATAAGAGGTTTCCCCAAAGATCACAGAAAAAATACGGACTTTTTCCACTTAACAACTGGAAATCTTTTTCTATGACGTAGATGCTGAGCTGCCCTGTTGTTGCGATCGCCCACAACCGAGTAGAGCGAAATCGGAACAGACGCTTGATCGTAGCCACGTCCGGCTTGCGATATTGCTGTCCCACCGGGCATTTGAGAGTTATCAGGAAAAAGACCCGCTAGTCACTGACTAGCTTCACCGGTTCTTAATAATTCCATAAGGTGAGTGATGGCCTCACCTAGCCTGCCCAACAATTCACAAAAAGCGCCAAATCAAATATCTAGCAAGGTTTTTGAACGGCTCCAGACAGCTTTGAAATGACCTATCCCCCCTTTCAACAGCACCATCTAGCATGTGCACACACTAGATGGGTGTAAGAATACCCATGCTGTCATTTAAAACACGCATAACTAGAGGTTTTTTTGGAAAAGCCTCACTATTTCCAACTCGACCGACAGTTAACCCCCGCCATTTTTTACACTTATTAATATAGAGAGATACCGAGAGGGCGACACCGAACAACAACAAGGGGACACAAGTGTATATCAAGCCGATCGCTATCCCGGAAACTTTTAACAAACCTTTACACGATATTTTTCTGTTCACTTTTCAATGCGGGCAGTGTTTAAAATCAAGCAATTTATTGCAATCTTTTTTAATCGGTTTTCGAGAAGATTATGAAACGCATTAATCATTTTGAGCTGCTTCTAGCTGTATGCAGATGACTGAGCTTCATGCAGACCTTGAGCGCGGATAAAGAGTGCTTTACCCATCCGTTTTTGGCTCATCAGTTAGTTGCTTTCGCAATCATTCTCTGATGGTTAAAGCAAATGTATTTTTGCCCTGACCCATTGCCCCACTGTAAGTAGCGTTGATCAACTTCAAGACCCCGAATAAAATGCTACCAGTGGCGTTTTACCTATCTGGTCAACGATGCTCTGGGGTGGGCGCTTTGTTGACTGCAACCTCAGTAAGGCAACCCGCACGCGCCGTTCATTATGCAACATCAGGCAGAATTGCGATCGCCCTATCGTAAATTGGTCATTAGCTAGGGGGCATCTAAAGGTTGGCCGTCTCCCTCAGAATTGGGGGCAGGGGGGCCACATGCAAAATTTTGAGCTTCCATTTCGAGGATGTGTATAAGCGGCAGCCCAAGCTTGGGAGAGGGACTGCTGATCGGTACCGAGACTTATGCCGCTGAATACACTGAATACTCGGACATGGGGGGATTAGCTATCTCTCAAAGCTGTTCGGTGTCATGCTAAACCCATTCGTCGTCGGGCCGTTGAGTTTCAAGATGAGCACGCCCTGAGCAACCAGCGCATTCGCTAACCGGGGGTAGACGCAACGCGCGGTGGAAACTATCGAGGTTTAAGCGCCGCCTTCTGGCGCGTAGTCGAGCATCATACTGCCGGTTCACCGATGGATGAGTCGATTAAATAGACCCCTCTCAGCCGTCAGCAAATCGCCGATTTATTGTGCGAAGAAGGTTTATGAGTCAGTGTGATCGCCAACGATTCTGGGACAGGTGTATCAAACAGGCCCAAAAGTGGCTCAGGCGTTCCAGGGGAACATCAATTTGTGTTCGATGAAGTCTGCCTCAATGGAACTATACGGCCAAGCCGCAGCAGACTTGATTTTGATAAGTGATTAAATCCTCGTCCTAAGTACTTGTTATTCCGCAATGTTACTTAGGAGACATAAGCGATACTTAAGCTATCGCCGACTTCACACAAGTCTTACTAAACCCATATTGCTTTTTGTGTGCTTCCGTAAAGTTCTTTGATGTATCGAAACCATCATGAAACATTGATCAGGGATTTTCACTGCCTGCATCGAGGATCTTTTAGGGAAAATTTGGTCTTTTCCCGTAACATCCCTGTGTTCACTCAGCCGCAAGCAAAGCTTTAATGTGGATGAAGCATGCGTGAGATATCTCAAACTGAGTTTAAAATACTACCTGAGAATAATCCTTTCTCAGTACACGCAACAGCCCCCTGCCCTTTGTTGACATACAAAAAACCATCAACACAACAATAAGTCAGGTGCAACTACCATGAAATCCTTACTCATCCAACTGCTCATTCTTCCACGTGGTCTGCTCTTTTTAGGCGTTTTTTGCAGTGCTAGTTTAGTCCTGCTCACAGTGCCCGCCGAAACTTTGGCCGAGGGCGGCGGCGATGAGTTTCCGGGCCAACGTCGAGGTGGGGGAACCCATGTTACAGTGCAGGTTGTGGACGTCCGTTAAGTTCTATCTACATTCAGTAGCAACCATTTCCGCAAGAAATGCCGAATTTGCTCGCAGCATTGTCTAAACTGGTGAAGTACACCGGCTCCGCGAATACCCAAAATTACGGATGTCGCTTCGGTGCCTCGCCAAATTAGTCAATGCTGTAACGGCGTTTCTAAATAAGCGGTTATCTTTGGGTGCATCCCACTTTTGCAAGGTTGTCTCCCACCCTGCGGGCAGAGCATAGCTCTACATCCCCCGACTCCTTCTCCCCTTGAGCTACTTGATACACACAAGTTGCCTGTTATTCAGCCCCCTTAGTCCCCTCAATTTTGGGGGGACTAAGGGGGCCAATGCAGCATTGTGAAGTTTATTCCGAGAGGTGTGTACTTAGTAGCCTCTTGGGAGAAAGGGAGCCGGATTTCAAAGTCCCTCTCTCAGGGAGAGGGATTTTGGGTGAGGGTTACATAACTGGGATGCACCCGTTATTTTTTACATAGGATTACGAATTGTTGTCCTTCACCCCTTGATTGGCAGAAATCCGTTGAACATTGAGCCACAGTCTGCATCTACCCGGAAGAACGCCGTTGCAATGAGTATTTAGATACTAGAGCCTTTGCTCGCTCATCGTCAAAGGCATCCATTCAGCAGTGTGGCCCTTATGGTGCGATTGCCCCTCAATTTTTATCAAACAATAAAGCCCCTCATCAATCGTTTTTCACAGTCGTTGCCCTTTAGCGGCCGCTCAATTTTGATTGCGACCCTAGTGGCAACGACTTTCTTGACAGGGGCGAAAAAGCTCGGAGGACTCCAGCGCTTTGAGTTGTTCATTTTTGATTCGTTGGTGAGGCTCAAATCGGATCGAGGACTCGATCCGAGATTGGTCATTGTAGGTATTACCGAGACTGACATTCAACAATATGGTCATCCGCTTTCGGATGAAGAAGTTGCCAATATCTTGGGCATTATTCAACAACACGATCCTAAAGTTGTTGGTTTAGATATCTATCGCAAAACTGAACATCCGCCTGGCCAAGCAGCGCTACAGCAGCAATTTGCCGCAGACAATTTAATTGCGATTACCAATGTGGGCACCGACCCCGCTATTGGTGAGGTGCCGCCGCCCGACGGCATTCCTTGGGAACGAGTTGGTTTCAATGACTTCAGTATTGATCCTGACGGCGTCATCCGGCGAGGCTTATTGTTTGTCAGCGCAACTGATCGCCCCTTTTATTCATTTGCTCTGCGATCGACCCTAGCTTATTTGCCTCAGCACGGTACGACTTTTTCTCACGACAACGACACCCTTTATATCAATGGTCAACCCATTCCCCGTTTAGATGCTAAGTCAGGGGGATATGAATATGCCGATGATCGGGGATTTCAAACTCTGTTGCGGTTTCGTTCGCGCACGTCTCCTGCTGAAGTTCTCCCGGTGGAAGATGTGATGGAAGGGCGGTTTAACGCTGCTCAATTTGAGAATAAAATTGTTTTAATTGGCTCAGTAGCGCCTAGCCTCAAAGACGAATTTTTCACTCCCTATAGCGCTAGCCGAGAAAATCAGTTCAAGATGGCGGGTGTCGTTGTGCACGCGCAAATTATCAGCCAACTCCTTGATATCGCAGAGGGTCGACCAGCTCAGTACAGCTTCTTGCCGCCCAATGGTGAATTACTCTGGCTGTTTATTTGGACGGGCTTGACTAGTTTCTTGACCTGGAAGATTCGTCGACCGGAGATGCTGTTGCTTGCTGGCATTGCCCTGCCTCTTGGACTTTTTGGGATTGGCTGGGTGGCGTTGGCCGAGTTTGTATGGCTGCCCATTTTTGAGCCTTTGCTGGGGATCTTAGGAGCGGGCGCATTGGTCATTGCGCAAAAGTCGATTTATCGTACGACCTACGACAGCTTAACGGATTTGCCAGGACGAGAAGTCTTTTTATTACACATTCAGCGGGCACTCAATAATCAGAAAACGAAGCCGGTGATTGTTGCCTTTTTAGACATCGATCGCTTCCAAATCATCAACAAAAGTCTAGGCCATTTTGCGGGCGATCGCGTTTTGATTGAAATCGCTAAGCGGTTACGCAAAATGTTGGGAGAACACGGTCAAATTGCCCGGATTGGTGGAGATGAATTTGCCGTTTTATTCCATAATACTAGCCAGGCCGAGGTCAAGACCTTTTTGGATGAAATGCGCTCCGTTTTGTCTAGTCCGCTGATGTTAGGCAGGCACCGTTTCTCCATTACAGCGAGTGTGGGGTTAGCTATCACTCAGGCCAACTATGGGCAAACGCCTGATGAATTGCTGCGCGATGCCCACACGGCAATGTATCGAGCGAAAGCACTTAAAGAAGTTCAATTCCAGGTCTTTTCCAACGATATGAGAGAGGAAGCGGTAGCCCGATTAGATCTGGAAAGTGATCTCATCAAGGCCCTAGAGGACAAAGAATTTTCTCTTTTTTATCAACCTATTATTCATTTGGGAACTGGAAAAATCTCCGGTTTTGAAGCCTTGATTCGTTGGAATCAGGAAAAGCGTGGTTTGATTTCCCCAAATGATTTCATCCCGGTGGTTGAAGAAACGGGCATGATTATTCCGTTAGGTGAATGGATCCTTAAAACTGCGTGTCAGCAAATTAAAGCCTGGAATCAACAGTTTCCTAACTTGACGCTCAAGATGAATGTGAATTTGTCGCGACGACAATTTGATCAGACTGATTTAGCGGCACAAATTGAGACGATTTTGACACAACTGGATTTGCCAGGACGCTATTTGCAACTCGAAATTACTGAAAGCATGATTATGCGTGATGTTGAGGCGGCTCATAACTTAATGTTGCAGTTAAAAGCTTTGGGCATGGAACTGGCGATCGATGATTTTGGTACGGGCTATTCGTCGCTTAGCTATTTACACCGTTTTCCGACTGACACGCTGAAGATTGATCGATCATTTGTGAGCAGTATGGAAAACAGTGCTGAAGACCATGACATCGTGGAAACGATCATCAGTCTGGGGCAGAAACTCAGTATGAAGTTAGTGGCTGAGGGCATTGACAGCCCTGAACAACTAGACCTCTTGAAGGCAGCAGGGTGCCATTATGGCCAGGGATACTTTTTCGCAAAACCGCTGTCGGCTGATGACGCAACGCTGTTTTTGAAGCAGAGCTTGCGATCGCCGCTTCCCTTTCCCATCTCTTCCTCAGGCTGAGGTTGGCAGGAGCACGGGATCTTGCTTCCCAAAGCCGGGAATCCAGGTAGAATGCGGGTGGCAAACTTTCGGAATTCACCTGCTCATGACAGAAGCCACTCATCAAAAGTTTATGGCAACGGCGATCGCCCTTTCTTTAGAGGCCATGCGGTCTGGTCGGGGCGGCCCTTATGGTGCTGTAGTCGTGAAAGATGGCGAAATTGTTGGCCAGGGGATGAACGAAGTTACCTCCATGAATGACCCTACGGCCCATGCCGAAATGACGGCTATTCGCCAAGCTTGTGAGCGAGTTGGTAGTTGGCAATTGGCAGGGTGTGAACTGTATACCAGTTGTGAACCCTGTCCGATGTGTCTGGGAGCTATTTATTGGGCGCGATTGGACAAAATCTATTACGGCAATACTAAAGAAGTGGCGGCTCAGTTTGGCTTTAATAGTCAGTATTTTTATGACGAGGTTGCGAAGCCGCGTGACCAACGACAACTGCCGATGCAGCTCTTGATGCCAGAAGCCGCCGTTACTGCCTTTGAAGAGTGGAACAATCAGCCCAACAAACAGTCTTACTAAATTAAGTTGATTGCTGTGTGGATGTTGATTACGCAACATCTGTTATCACTGTGCAGCATGGTTTTTACGATGGCTCGTCATCGGTGGGCGGGGTGACTGCATTGCTTTGATGGCGACGCTCGCGCAGGTTTTGGGCCTTGACCTTCAGATCTTTAAAGAAATCGGTTTCGACAATTTCTTTGACTTCGCGAGTCTTACGAGATTCATCAATTTCAATTTTGAGGGCTTGTAACTGGCGTTTGAGGTCTTGTTCGCGGGTGTAAACCTCTTTTGCCATTTTTTCGAAAATGCGCGCAAGTTTGCCCAGTTCGTCGCCGCGTTTGGCGGTTTCATCCAGGGTGGTGACCGTAAAGGTGCCCGCTTCGATCGCTTCAGCGGCGTCGCTGATATTCAAAATTGGACGGGTGATGGCGCGATCGCTGAGCCAGACTGCCGCGATCGCCCCCAACCCCAAAAAGAGCGTGATCGCAATCAACAGACGATTGCGGCTGCGATTGATGCGAGTCAAAAAGACCGACTCGGGGGTGACAGTACCGACGACCCAATCAAGTTGACCGAGGGGTTTGAGCGCGATGTAATATCGCTGCTTGGTCGCTGAGTCATAGAAAGAAATTTCTTGCAAACCGATCAGCTTATCTAATGCCACATCGTTGGCTACCAACGACTGATAGGCGACTTGGAGTAGCTGATCTTCGACCTGAGAGAGGGGCATGAGTTCGGCGTCAACGTTGGTAGCATCTCCAACAAAGGTCTCGGCTAGGGCCTGCGGATTGCTAGAGGCAATCAAATAGCCCTGCGGATCGACAATAAAGACGGCCCCTTCCCCTTCTTCTTTGAGTTCATCTAAGTATTGTGAGATTTGCTGGAGTTCGAAAGAGATACTAATCACTCCGCGAATGGGGGTGTCCTCAGACTCTCTGTAGGTTGTCGTGGCATCCAGCCCGACCGCATTACCGGTGCGAAATACATAAAGGTCGGTCCAAACATTTTCTCCAGGGTTTTCAAAAGCTGCCTGGTAAAACGGTCGAATGGGGGAGTAATAAAATTCGGTGCCGACAGTTTCTTCGACTTTTTCCCAATCGCCATCGGGCTGATATTCGTAAGTTTGAACGGTTTTTTGGGCGGTTGCAAAATCGTCTTGCCATTGCTGAGTTTGCAGATATTGTTCAGCAACTTTAGCGCGTTCGGCTTGCTGCTCTGCTAAGTCTGAACCGGGTTCCCCCAAGAGGCCCAAGGTGTCGTCCCACTGCCGTTTGATCAGGTTGTAAAATCCATCTGGCCGTCTTTGGACGCCTAAATAATCGCCATTAGCAAACGCGAATTGTACCCAAGTGAAATTTTCATTGGCTTGCAACAAATTCAGATAGAATCGCCCTTGGACTTCGGGATCCTCAAGTTCAAATAGACCATCATCCAGACTATTTTTGACTAGCTGTTTGGATGACAGGATATTTTCAAAGAGGTTTTCAACTTCGTTTTCAGTGCTGTTCATCAACTCACCGTTGATTTGCCCCACCATTTCATCCACGTTTTGACGAGAGGTGTAAGCCCAGGGAAAATGCACGATCGCGGCAATGGCACTGACGGTTAGCAGCATCACCCCAGTGATTTTGGTTTTGAGACTGAGACTCCGAGTCGTGGCTACCGCATCCGATGCCACGGAAAAGCGTTGGGGCTGAGGAGATGGACTCATGCGGAATCAACCTGACGGGGGATGCGACTAACAAGATTAATTAGATCGCTAAAGCAGTTTAGCGTTTATGGATAGGCTACCGTTACGCCGGTGCCGCCATCAGCTTGTTCTGCCGCTTCAAATTTCTGGATTTGGGGGTGGCGTTTGAGATAGTCGTGGACGCCACGGCGTAACTTGCCGGTGCCGTGGCCGTGAATGATCCAGATAGGACCCTGGGCACGGGCGATCGCATCTTCTAACTTACCCTCAGCTTCGGTGACGCGCATACCTCTTAAATCGAACGTATTCTTTGAGGTTCTGATGGCGGGAGCGGGGGGGGGCGGCGCGGGCAGGGGCGGCGGCGCGACTTTGGCCTTGGGCAATTCGGCTTTTTCGCCCTGCAGTGACTCAATCTCTTCGAGACTGACGGTCAATTTCATGAGACCGAAGCGCACCATGAGTTTGCCATCCGCGTCAGGGTCTGCCAAAACTTCGGCGGTCTGCCCCAGGCTGGGAATCCGCACGCGATCGCCCGCCTGGGGTTTGAACCCAGGTTTGGGTTTCGGAGTCGAGTGGGGCTGATGCTGCGCCGCAATCTGGTTGACTGCGTCCGTGGCTTTTTGCGCATCCTGGGCGGTGGGCTCCCCTTGCTGTAACCGGCGGATCACCTGGGCAATGTCTTTGCGGGCATCGGCGATCGCGGCTTGAACGGCCTGTTCCTGCTGCTGTTTCAGTGCCCGTTCGCGCTCTTCTAAAAAGTGAGCTTTGCGCGAAACCTCGCGGTGTAACTTTTCGGTTTCCGCCAGGAGGCGCGCTGCGGCGTCGGCTTTTTGTTCTTGTTGTTTCCGCTGGGCTTCCAATCCGGCAATGACTTGATTCACGTCTTGCTGATGGCTGAGGCCAATGTGATTTTGGGCGGCGGCCACGATCGCCTCATCCAGTCCTAACCGGTGGGCAATGGTGAGGGCGTTCGACCGTCCGGGAATGCCCCAGAGCAAGCGATAGGTGGGAGAGAGGCTGACGTCGTCAAATTCGACTGAGGCATTTTCAAAGCGATCGTCTTCGTATTTCAGCGCTTTGAGTTCGCCGTAGTGGGTCGTGGCTACGGTAAACCGGGCATGGTCGGCTAGATACCGGAGTAGGGCGATCGCTAACGCACTGCCCTCGGAAGGATCGGTGCCTGCGCCGACTTCGTCGAGAAGGACGAGGGCGTTAGAGCGGGGGGGGATGGGTTCAGCCCCAGATGAATCGGTATCTGCATCGCTGCTATCGGCTGGTGGTTGATGGCTTTCTTCTGCGGTCTGAGTCGACAGGCCTGGAGCTGAAGCCATCGCCGACTCCTCACGCTGGGCTGGTTGAACTGCGGCCAAAATGCGGCTGATGCGCTTAATATGGCCCGAAAACGTCGATAAGCTCTGCTCAATGGATTGCTCATCGCCAATATCAGCAAGGATCTGGTCGAACCAGGGAATTTCAACCGGTTCTTTAGCGGGAATGTATAATCCGGCTTTAGCCATCAAGGCGGCCAGGCCAAGGGTCTTGAGGGTAACCGTTTTACCGCCCGTGTTGGGACCGGTGATCGCAACGACGCGGGTGCGGGGATTGACGATGACATCCACCGGCACGACCTGGCTGCCCTGTTCGTGGCGCTGCTGCCAAACCAACAGCGGGTGGCGGAGTCGACGCAGGGTAGTTTGTTCGGTGTCGGTGACAAAGCGGGGGGCATTTGCGCCGAGCCATTCGCTGTAGCGGGCACGGGCTGACGCCAGATCCAGGACTGTCACGATGCGCAGGAGATCTTCCAGATCATCATGAATTTCGGCAACCTTGGCGGTGAGCGCCCGGCAGATGGCCTCTTCTTCCACTTGCTCCTGGCGCTGTAGTTGTCGTAGGCGGTTGCCCATGGGGACGATGCTGTTGGGCTCAATGTACAGGGTAGCCCCGCTGGTGGAGGCGTCATGGACGATGCCCGAGATGGCGTCTTTTTGGGGCGCTTTCACGGGGATCACGAAGCGATCGCCCCGTTGGGTAATCACCGCTTCCTGAATGGCATTGCTGTGCTGCTGGAGAATGTGGTTGAGCTTTTGATAAATCTCGCTGCGCTGGTGCTTGAGTTGCTCGCGAATGCCGCCCAGCTTGGGAGTAGCGCGATCGGTCACTTTGCCGCGATCGTCGATGCAGTAGTGAATGTCTTGCTCCAGTTCGGGATAGGTGCGGAGGGGTGCAATGAGTTGCGAGAGGGTGGGCAGCTCGTCCGCTTCAAATCCATCGATCGCGCGCCGCAGTTGCCGGGCTCCCGCCAGGGTGGTGGCGATGTCAAGCAGTTCGGCGGGTTGCAAGAGGCCCTGCCGCTCGGCCCGCTCCAACGCATCGCCAATATCTTGGATGCCCGCAAACTTGAGACCGGGCGGATGCTGGTCAATCTGTAGAGCTTCGGCGGTTTCTGCCAGCAAGCGTTCACTCTCGGCCTGACGGGTCGGTAAAGGGAGTTGACGAGCCGCGATCGCCCCTAACTTCGTAGCAGCAAACGTCGATAAATGCTGGCAGAGACGAGACCACTCTAAAAGAGAAAGCGCTTCAGATTGAATCAAGACAGACGACGAGTAGAAAAATGAACAGGACCGTGATTACAACGGCAATAGACTGTTAGTTCAGTATAGAATCTCTGACCATAGACGGGAGATCTACAGAAACTTAATCAGGACTTCAGTGAAAATTCAATGAAACTCGGGATAAATAACTAAAGACAACAGTATCTTCAACATGAGTGAGTGCAAGACGGCTCTGTTCGCTCGCTTCCCCGAGCGCCGCGAATCCACCTACCTCGCGATCGCTGACCTGATCGCGAACCCCTTCGCGATCAACCGGTCTGTAATTGACGACGCCGCATTCACCTTGTGGGGCACTGCCATTTTTCTAGCTCGCTTTGGTCAAATGTCATGAAATCGAACTCATCCCCGTGACCAACTTACCCGGATTCATCCACCCTTTGTCTGAAAGGGACTGCAAGAGCTGATGACCGGCAGTTACGAGACGGGTTGCCTGAACTGGTTAAGGAGGAAGACTTCGTTGAAGAGTTTCGGATTCCGGATTTGACCCTTCGCTCTTACCCACACGCGACTACAGCCCCCAGGATGTCTACTCACTCCAGCCCTCGCTCAGTGCTACCCCCGTCCCGAAAGCTACCGCTACGCATGGTTTTGGTAGTGTCATTTGTGGTCCAAATTGCGGCGGCAGTGGGCTTGACGACCGCCTTATCCTGGCGCAATGGGCAGCAGGCGGTGGATGATCTCGCTTCGCAACTGAGTGAAGAAGCTGCCACCCGCATCCGCGAGCACTTACAGACCTATTTGCTACAGCCCAATCTCTTACAGCGAGATAGCCGCAGCAACCTTTTTTATGGCGATGTGCTGCTGACCGATACCACAATGCTAGGCCGCCACTTTTGGCACCAACTCCGCGCCTCTGACGGCATTACTAGCATTTACCTGGGATACCCGGATGGCACTTTTTTGGGGCTTCAGGAACGGGATAACGGCCAAACTGTACTGTGGGAAGTGACGCCCGAAACCGCTCCCCAGCGGATTACCTATCGGCTCAGTGAGGCCGGTGACCGGCGGGAACCACTCAGCTCGCAGTTTTACGATCCCCGTGGCCGACCCTGGTATCAAGCGGTGCTCAAAAATCGCCACGCCAGTTGGAGTCCGATCTATGAATTTGCCTCCGATGATTATCCCGTGCTGGGGATTACGCTGGCCGCCCCCATCCACGGCGATCGCGGCAAGCTGCGGGGGGTGCTGGCCCTCGACTTGACGCTAGAGCAAATCAGCAGCTATCTCCGCACGCTAAATATTAGTCCCAATGGTGAAGCTTTCATTATGGAGCGCAGCGGCGATGTAGTGGCGACCTCTGCCGCTGAGCCCCCGTTTATGACGCTAGACAATGGCGAACAGGCGCGGCTGCGGGCAACCGCCAGTCAGGAACCGATCATTCGAGAAACGGCTCAGTACCTGATTAAGAAATACGGCACCTTAGAACGGGTAGATACCGCCAGGCAGTTTACTTACAAGTTAGAAGGGCAACCGCAACTGGTGCAAATTGTCCCCTTCCGGGATGGCCGCGGGCTCGACTGGCTGATCGTGACGGCGATTCCCGAAGCGGATTTCAAGGGGCAAATTGCGGAAAATACTCGCAATACCCTGATGCTCTGCCTGGTGTCTCTAATTGTGGCCAGCATCATCGCCGGCATTACCGCCCGCTGGGTGGCCTACCCGATTCATCGCTTGAGCGAAGCGGCCAAAAAACTGGCGGTGGGCACCTGGGATCACCCGCTGCCAGATGGCCGATTTGAGGAGTTAGCTGAACTTTCGCAATCGTTTGAAAGTATGGTCAAGCAGCTCCAGCAGTCGTTTAACCAACTTGAAGAACACAATCAAGAACTCCAGCGGCTAGACAGGCTCAAAGACGAGTTTTTAGCCAACACCTCCCACGAACTGCGAACGCCGCTCAATGGCATTATCGGCCTGGCGGAATCGCTGATTGATGGGGCCAGCGGACCGCAAACTCGGCAAACTAAAGGTAACCTGGCCATGATTGTGGCCAGTGGTCGGCGCTTGTCGGCCCTGGTGGATGACATTCTAGATTTTTCCCAACTGCAACAAAACCGCGTGGAGATACATCCCCGACCGGTGGGGGTGCGAGAGGCCGCCGAAGTGGTGCTGACCCTGAGCCGACCCCTCGCCCGCGAAAAAAAGGTGCAGCTGATCAATGCGGTATCGCCCAAATTGCCGCCCGTGCTGGCGGACGAAAATCGCCTCCAGCAGATTTTACATAATTTGGTGGGCAACGCCGTGAAGTTCACTGAATATGGCATGGTGGGCATCTCCGCGCAGATTATTCAGCATCGCGATGACCATCCAGTGATGTTGCCAGCCGACTTGCCGAGTATTTGTCCGCGCCCGTTTCATCTCGACGAAGTTCTATCGTCACAGGGGCACCGCCATATCGTTCAGCCGGTGTTAGATGCCGTAACGAGCAGTGGGAACGATGGGGCAATGGAGCAGCAGCAGGCGATCGCCCGCTCCTCGCCTGATGGCAAACAGTCCCCGATCGCCACTGCCGATGCCCCCACTCCGACCGCCTCGGCGGCATATTACCTGGCAATCACCGTGTCGGATACCGGCATCGGCATTCCTGAAGATAAGCTAGAGCGCATCTTTGAACCCTTTGAGCAGGCCGATGGCTCGACCTCTCGAACTTATGGCGGCATGGGAATCGGTCTGGCCGTCTCCCAAAAGCTCGTCGAACTTCAGGGCGGTACTTTTCAGGTGTTGTCGGCGGTTGGGGTCGGGTCGCAATTTACCTTTACCTTGCCGATTACCACGCAAGCGCCGCTGCCAGCCGCTCCAGATTCGGCGATCGCCAAAGTCCCTTTACCCATCGTCGCCGCCCATCAGCTGCCCCCTACAGTGGCGCGACGGCGACCCGAGCCACCGATGCCCGTGGAGTCATCGCTCGAAGTCGAGGGCAACGGCGCTCTGGCCGCCTATGACGAAGCCGATGCCGTATTGGCTCGGAGTCATTTTTTGATCTTGGTGGTCGATGATGAGCCCATTAATCGCCAGGTCATTCGCAATCATTTGGCGGTCAAAAATTATCAGGTGGCACAAGCGAGCAGTGGCCCCGAAGCCTTGGCGATGTTGGCCGATGGCTTGCAGCCGGATGCCGTGTTGCTGGATGTCATGATGCCCCAAATGACGGGCTTTGAGGTCTGCCGCAAGCTGCGCGAAACCTATCCGGCCCATGCGCTGCCGGTCATGATGCTGACGGCTAAAAACCAGGTGGGGGATCTAGTCGCGGGGCTGTCGGCTGGGGCTAACGACTATCTCACTAAGCCCATTTCCAAAGGGGAACTGTTGGCACGCCTCAAAACCCACCTTTATCTCTCGAAGATTAACCAGGCGTATGGTCGGTTTGTGCCGCGTCAATTCCTCCAGTTTTTGAATAAAGAAAGCATCGTCGAGGTGGAATTGGGTCATCAGGTACAACGCCAGATGTCGGTAGTATTTGCCGATATTCGTGATTTCACCAGCCTGTCGGAACAGATGACCCCGGAGGAAAATTTCAAATTTTTGAATGCGTTTTTGTCGCGGATGGAACCGGCGATCGCAGAGCACAACGGCTTTGTCGATAAATATATCGGCGATGCCATCATGGCGCTGTTTAGCCAGGGGGCTGACGATGCGCTCAAAGCCAGCATTGAGATGCTGCGCCGCTTAGACCGCTACAACCAGGAGCGGCAGCGGTACAACAAGACTGTCGTCGAATTTGGCATTGGGATCAATACGGGCACAGTAATGCTAGGTACGGTGGGCGGTCGCAACCGCATGGACAGCACCGCGATCAGCGATACGGTCAACGTGGCTTCTCGCATTGAGCGCATGACCCGTATTTACAGCGCCAATCTGTTGATTTCCCACCACACTTTTTTGGAACTCATTGATTCCAATGTGTATGCCATGCGGGTGATTGACCGGGTGCAGGTGAAGGGCAAAGTGGCATACGTCAGCGTTTATGAGGTGTTTGACCCCGATCCGCCTGAGCAACGGGCAGGGAAACTCGCCAGCCGCACCGATTTTGAAACGGGGTTGGCGTTGTTCTACCAAGAGCGGTTTGCAGAGGCCCAGAAACGATTTCAGCGCTGTGTGGAAATTTGCCCAACCGATAAAGTGGCGCGTAGCTATTACGAACGTTGCAGCACTATTGTGCAATCGACTAAATAATCTTCGGCCTCTGAACTGCCCCCCAAAATGGGTTCTTGCTACCCTCCCAAGTTTTCAAGCTTGGTTGGGAGTACTGTGGGCAAATCGGACTAACGGCAGGCGGTTAACGCATGGCGATGGTGATTTGATTCTGCACCAAAAAATGCTTGATTTCGCTAAGTTTTTGAATTGCCGCTTCTAAATTCGGCAAAAACTTACCCATGGCTATTTGGTTAAAAAAGACGAACAACTGGTCGTAATAGTCTCGAAATAATTCATCGGTGTAAAGTTTATAAATAAATTCTGACAACGTCATGGGGCGATCGCCATCGGCGGCGATCAGCAATTCGCCTACACCATTGACATAGTGAAACCACAGGATACTGCCATCACTAGACAATATATTTTTAAAGTCTTCAATGAGGTCAAAAAACTGCTTAGTCAAGGATGAGCGACCAAATTTCAGGAACACCACGTCGCTTTCATAAAGCTGAATCCAGCTTGAAACCAAGGCCAACAAATAAGCTGTAGAAGTGATGTAGTAGCCTTCTTTGGTGAACCAATCGATGGATTTCGCTTGCCCCGGTGCAAGGCCCAAAGCCCGGCGGGTGTCATTCATCTCTTCTTGCATTTTGGGCAATAATGCCCGCAGGCGATATTCCAGCTCATGGCAGGCATGGCTTAGCGGTCTGGCATAGCGATATAGCTTCTTGCGCGCCTCAGTCGACTCACTAAAACGCGGGGCCAGCCAGTAGGTTTCGGCCAGGCGAAAGGCTGTCGCAACAATGCCGCCCCCCAATACGCCAAACAAAAAGTTAGACAGATGCTCGTTCATCTAGCAGTACCGGATGACTACAGTCACCATCAATGAGTTGAGCGACCGGGAGCAGGCTGACGATCGCCCTAACCGCCCAACGACTCAACTCTTTCCCTGACCTTTTGGACAGCGTCAGATTAAGTGCTGGTCTAGCACCTCGACATACTCTTCGTACTTTTTCGCCCCGACCAGGGTTTCCGCTAGCTCTCCTTGGGAGAAAAACATGACCGCCGGAATGCTCCGAATCCCAAATCTTTTGGCAACTGCTTTATTGTTATCCAGGTCGAGCTTGAAGACTTTGGCGCGATCGCTGTACTCATCTGCCAGTTTGTCCATCAAGGGGGCCACCAGTTTGCAGGGGCCACACCAAGTCGCGGTGCAATCGACGACAACCAGAGATTCAGACGCTAGGAGAGCATCGAATTCGGTTTCATTTTGAACGTAGGCTGCGGGCATGCAGGGACCTCATAAAGTCCTATTCTCCCACGCCAACCCACCAGGAACCTGAGAAATGTGGATACCGCTCAGCAATTCTCAGTATCGCTTTGCGGTCTTAGCCCATCCGCTCCAGCTGAGCTGGCCGTTCGCGCAGCAACTCCTCGAGGGAGGGCGAACGGCCAATTTTCCAAAATGAGAATTGCTGGATACCGCCAAGACAGGGGGCATTTCAACAACTTTTGTAGCTTTTGTCCCGATTTCGTTTATTTCCTCAGGAAGGGTAAATGCTGACTGAGTAGCCGCCATTTACAAGGGGGGAACCTGCTCTATGGCGGTTGCGCGGCAGCAATTCACCCTCTAGTAGAACTACTCAAATATTTATGGAAGCGTATCAAAAGGTTGCCATGCTCACGGTCGGCTCAACGGTGTCTTTGTCGGCCATGAGTCTGTCAGCTCATGCTCAAACGACGGGAACTGCCGCTGATTTGTTGCCGTTAAATCCTCACGGCGTCTCGGTGGATACGGCCCCCAACCAACTCAAGGCTGCCGGAGGGGTGAGTGTCACCCTCAAACCCGAGGCCACCTATAGCCCGGATATGCTGCAGGCGGTTGCCAGCAATATTAATCAGTCAAATCAATCAACGGCAGCGGACGACACCCCAGATATTGGTGATTTGGTCGACTTGAGTTTTGTAGAACAATTTATCGACGAGGACGGCAATCTTGATCTGCCCCTGGGCATCACGGTTTATGAAGCGATGGGCCAGACCTCGATCGGCTTTGGGGCAGAATTTCGGTGACTTTGCCAACGATGTAGCTGTTTGTAGCTGTTTATCGATACCCATCGTCCATGCGGCTGCCGCATCACCGCTGGCGATAAAAAATTAGTCAGGTCAGGCATCCGGTCCCTGGCAGACTGTCCGCAACATGGGGGCAGGTCCAAGGAAGCGGGTTCCTGACAGCAGTTTTTAGGGCAATCCCAATTCGACAACCCCAGTGCCCATATACGCCCCCTTGTGGGGACGCTCAGCGGAGTGCTTCCACAAGGGGCATAGCAGAAGGCATTGGGGATGAACGGTGACTAACCCCAAGCCGCGATCGCTGTCTTCTACACCTTTAACAAAGGTGATAAATCGAGGTGAGCTTCGACGGCATCGGCCAGTCCATCCAACATCATCTCGCGCTGTTCGCGGAAATTGGCGACCCCCGTCGGCAAAGAACTCAGCCCCCGTTGCTGCCTCAGACAGTTCAGCCAGGCTCGCCGCCAGGGGCCGTTATCAAAGAGGCCATGCAGGTATGTGCCCCACAACGCCTGCCGCGTGTCCACAATGCCGAGAGACTTGTCTTCGAATAAAAAATCAAACTTGAGACTGCTGCTCGTCGCTTCTTCTGGCGGCACTAACTGGGTGCGGCCCTGGTGCAGCTCATAGCCAGAAATTGGCAGTCCCATTTGAGGATATTGAGAGCTGGTCTCGCGCTGGCGGGCAATTTTGCGAGGGGTAATAACCGTGCGAATGGGCACCAGTTGTAGCCCCTTATAACGACCGTCAGGGCCTTCGATGCCTTCGGGGTCAGCCAGATACTCACCCATCATCTGAAAGCCGCCGCAGATGCCGAGCACCGTGCCGCCCGCATGCATATAGTTTTGAATGGCTTCGGCCATGCCCGATCGCTGCAACACCAGCATGTCGGCGATCGTCGTCTTGGTGCCGGGCAAGATCACGGCATCGGGGTATCCCAAATCTTCGCCCGGAGCCACATAACGCACCCGGACAGACTCTTCAGATTCTAGTGGGTCAAAGTCAGTGAAGTTCGAAATATGCGGCAGCTTAATCACCGCAATGGTGAGGGCCGCAGAAGAATTTTTTGACGACCGTTCCAGCAACGAGAGGGAATCTTCGGCAGGAAAAGCGTGATCGAGCATCGGCAGCACACCGATTACAGGAATGCCGGTACGTTCTTCTAGCCAATCGATCCCTGGTTGTAAAATCTCTTGCTGCCCACGAAATTTGTTAATGATAATGCCTTTGACCAAGGCGCGTTCTTCGGGGTCGAGCAGTTCTAGTGTGCCCACGATATGGGCAAAGACTCCGCCTCGCTCAATGTCGGCAACCAAAACAGTTGGCGCATTGAGGTGCTTGGCTACCCGCATATTGGTCAGGTCGCGGTGCTTGAGATTGATTTCCGCCGGGCTACCTGCGCCTTCGCACACCAAAAAGTCAAACTCTTGTTCGAGTCGCGTCAGGCTATCTTGAATGGCTTGCCAGCCCGTGTCAAAAAACTTCTCGTAGTAATCTTGGGCGGCAATCCGACCCACCGCCCGCCCCCGTAGCACCACCTGAGAAGTCATATCCCCTTGGGGCTTGAGTAAAATCGGGTTCATTTCTGCTTGGGGAGCGACTTTAGCAGCCCAGGCCTGTACCGCTTGGGCATAGCCGATTTCTGCCCCGGCATTGGTAACGTAGGCATTCAAGGCCATATTTTGTCCCTTAAAGGGAGCTACCCGCCAACCCCGGCGACTCAAAATACGGCAGAGGGCAGTTGTCACTAGGGATTTACCAGCATGGGATGTTGTGCCCACCACCATAATTGCTTTCACAGGAGCCTCCAAAAATTGAGAGACGAGGTTTGGATGAAATTTGTGGTGCGACCTGTTTAGAGAGCTCAAATGGCAGATATTTGCTATTCGAGATACTCGCTACTCAAAGGCCGGTCACTTTGGTAAGAATACCCAAGGTTTGGATGAAATCATATAAGTTTTTTCAAAACAACCGTATAAGCGCTGTCTAGGCAACTCTTCTGGATCAAAAATGAAGGCTCATCACTGGTAAATCGTAGTTGAACATAGTCCCCTGTACAAGGATTTAGAGCCTGGACAGGAGAAATACAGCGATATCCAAGTTTCTAAATCAAAATCCTTGTCAGTGAGCAATTACAGCAATTTTAGTGATCTCGATCAATCCCTGATTGGCGGTCATGTGCAGTCGAGTTGGGCTCCGAGGGTGGGCTTATAAAAATAGAGATTTGAAGAATTCAATGCAGAAATCTACTACTGCGGGAGAGACGGCTGAGTATGGTCGGCTTAGCAGCGTAAAACCGGCGGAGAAATCGAGCAGCGAAATGGTCAGTTCACCCGACATGGTTTGCGGATTAGCTGGGCAGATATTTCTTCGACTCAGGGGTGCAAGTGTCTCAACTGATAACAATATAATTTGATGCACTTGTGAATTTCCTGGTTCCATATCTTACTGATCGCTTAATGGGATCTCTCAAGGGACAGATCGCGATTTTGAATTCCCTCGATAGACTGTAGTCGCTCAATCCAATAGGCGATTTTGTTCTAAATATTCAACGTAGATTGAATCGCCAGGAGAAACCCTGATTGGCGATCGCCAAGGCAGGTACGAAAATAAACAGACAGATAGAGGAGAAATTTAAGGATGAGTGTTTCTATCGGCGATCGCGTGCCATCTGCAACCCTGAGACGCTTGGGACCCAATGGGCCAGAAGAAGTTTCAACTGATCAACTTTTTGCCGATAAAAAGGTTGTACTATTTGCCGTGCCAGGGGCATTTACCCCGGCCTGTTCGGATACTCATTTACCCGGCTTCGTAGAAAAAGCAGAGGATATCAAAAGTCAAGATATCGACGAGATAGTTTGTGTGGCGGTAAACGATCCGTTTGTCATGAACGCTTGGAGCAAAGCGGCAGGCGTTCATGACCAAGTCGAAATGCTATCTGATGGTGCGGGTGAATTTACACAAGCGATGGGACTCACTGCTGACATGAAAAAAGTGGGATTGGGAATGCGCTCTCAGCGCTATGCCGCCATTGTAGAAAAGGGCGTGATCCAGGATCTCGCAGTCGATGAAATGGGCAAGGTTGAAAAAAGCACTGCTGCTCAGGTGCTCAAAAAGTTGCAGTCTTCATAAGTTTATTCATCACAAAACTAAATGCAGCGTGGAACTTGCAGACAGCGTTTTTGAAGCTAAGTGGGTAGGCTAATTGGCCTGTAGGATGGCTTAGCGATCGCGTAACCAGGGTGGGCGGTGGTTTACCCTTCGGGAAGCAAGCTACATGTCTCAACCGCAACCTACATGTCTTACATTTGATTGCTCCTTTCTACTTAGTGAGGTATGAAAATTTAGTGAGCCATGATTTTTTTTAATCCCTGCTGCTCAGGGAAAGTTCTATACCTCACCAAACAGAAGACGCTGTCGTAGTATTCATGCTTACATATGTGAAAACGAAAATATCAGTTCATTTCTCTGTGCTCACTCCTCGTTCATATATTCCTGCCTAGCAAAAAGTGGGCTGTAAAAACTCATTTGGATTTATTGATCTGAGCGATTTTATTGACTACGATGACTGATCTCCTACCACCTACTTTTGTTGTCGGTGTGCCCCGCTCAGGAACAACCCTGCTAGCCACGCTTTTGGGTAGCCATAGCGAGATTTCCTGTGGGGCGGAAACTCACTTCTTTCCATATCTTGAGGCCAATTTTCTTCAAATTTCTTCAATTGTCAAAGATCCAGTGTGGCCCAATCAGGCTACTGCATTTATGTCTGCGCTGAGTCTTGGTGACTACTTAGTTCGTGATTTATTTGGGATAAGTTCTCAGGAAATTTTTGATTACCTGGCTACTCGTCAACCTTCGATTGCTGCCTTGCTTGAGAGCTTGACTGTACCGCTAATGCTAGCTCAGCAAAAGACGCGATGGGCGGAGAAAACTCCTAACCATCTTTTGCACCTTAGAGCATACGACAATTTTATCCTGCCGCCAAGATTGTGCGTATTGTCAGAGATCCGAGAGCTGCTGCGTTTTCCATAGACTTGTTGGGTAATAAGGGATAATAAACCTCATCCAGATTCAGAAGTGGAGTTTTGGCATGTGGGAAACCTCACCGCCTGCGGCACCTCTCCTTCGAAAGGCTACGGTGTACACACAAATCGCGGAACCCTCATTTGACTAGGGTTGGAGCCGCTAGGAGCCAAGACGCCGATGGGTTTTCTAGCGGCCCAGGGAGGCATTGATCTA